>Ga0208919_1000287_pt1 | contig 36545 bp, 58 predicted proteins | sample 4_EtaG_FD_184076 | JGI IMG/M metagenome (GOLD analysis project Ga0208919, IMG submission 184076) | Marine viral communities from the Subarctic Pacific Ocean - 4_ETSP_OMZ_AT15127 metaG (SPAdes) (version 3) | ecosystem: Environmental > Aquatic > Marine > Oceanic | place: Pacific Ocean | collected...
ATTAACCCTCTCCACAGATTTATCAATTCTTGCGACTTTTCAACCTTAGGTTTTCTAGCTTATGTTTCCAACCCATACAATCATTTTGACAAACCGTTCGAACCGATAAATAAATTTATAAACTCTTTTGCTAGGTTTTATGATATAAAAGAGCATAATATAACACGCAACTATGTAACAGACCATTGCTTAACCGGCCCCGTAGACGATTTAATTTTGTTTTTTGATAACGCAGAGGACCCGGATAATGCCTCTGCCAAAACCATACAGGCTCCAGCGGAATTCAAATTTTTATTACATTACCTGAGAAGGAGTAAATACAAGCTAGACACCAGTAAAGAATATCTTAAAAAGAATTTTAATTTCTTTCTCTCTATTCTGGAAGAAAAGGGAATAGACTTAATAAGTATAAAAAATAACTACGATAACTACTCAAATTTAAGAAAATTACAAAATATGTTTTCTGAAAGCTAAATAAATGAAAATATTAATAACTGGAGCAGCAGGATATATAGGTTCCTCCCTAGTAAATTATTTCAAAAAGGCTAATATATCCAATAAGATATATGCTTTTGATAACTTTACTTACAATCAAGGTCCACACGTATTTAATCTATTAGACAAGTGTTGCGATTTTTATAAAGAGGACGTTTTAAACTTTTCTCACAATCTAATATCTGCAATAAAAGATGCAGACGTTATAATTCCCTTGGCGGCAATTGTTGGGGCTCCTGCTTGTGATAAAATACCAGAATATTCAAATAGAATAAACTATGAGTGGTACAAGGAACTCATTAAGTTTGCAAAAGAAAGCGATAAAAACCCGCTAATAATATACCCAAACACAAACTCAGGTTACGGTTCTACAGGAAGTGAAATATGCACTGAGAGTACGCCCTCAAACCCACTTTCACTCTATGGTAAAAGCAAGCAGATGGCAGAGCAGTTACTCATTGATGAATACGATAGGTCTATATGCTTTAGACTAGCCACAGTATTTGGCTGGTCTTTTAGACCAAGATTAGATCTGTTAGTTAATAATTTAACATATGATGCTATTTTCAATGAGCATATAGAGGTCTTTGATGGTCATTTTAGAAGGAACTATATACACGTTAATGATATTTGTAGAGCCTTTTCGTTTGCTATCCAAGCCCAAGACAAGATGGTAGGAGAGGTGTACAATCTAGGAAATGACTCTGCGAATGCCACAAAAAAGGAACTCGTAGAAATGGTGTGTGATATTACTGGTGCTAGTTTCTCTGAGGTTTCAAACAGGACTGATCCTGACAAAAGAGATTACATTGTTAGTAGCCAAAAGCTCTATGATGTAGGCTTTTACACAATAGTGTCTTTGCAAAAAGGAATTCAGGAAATTTCTAATTTTGTTAATAGTCTTTCTAGAGACAAGGAGACTAGAGAAACTCAAACCCATTACATGTTTAATTATTAATGATTATTTCTAGAGCTCCATTCAGAGTCTCTCTTTTTGGGGGCTCAACAGACTACGAATCCTTTTACAAGAAGCATGGGTCTTTATGCGTAGGAACTACGATATCTAGCTACACATATTGCTCTATGAGGTTTAGGCCAAGCGTAGTAAATCACGAAAGTGTCATAACTTATTCTAGGTTAGAAAAAACAAACGACCATACAACCATTAAAAACCCACTAATTAGAGAAGCTCTTGTCAAGTTTGGAATAACAGAGGCGGTAGACTTACATCTCTTTGGGGACATGCCTAGCAGAACAGGCCTTGGCGGATCTTCTGCGTGTTGTGTAGCGCTCTGCCACTCAGCCAGATCTTTACTTGGCCTACCTGTATCAAAAAAGATACTGGCAAAGGATGCTATAGATATAGAACGCAACATACTCAATGAAGCTGGGGGAATTCAGGATCAGATTTGGGCTTCTTATGGAGGATTTAACTCCGTTGAGATTAAAAAAAATGGATCGTTTTATATAAAACCTCTGCCAGTTACAAAAGAATTCATCTCAAACTTTCAATCGTCTTGCTTTCTTGTATATACAAACAAGCAAAGAAAGAGTAGCAGCGTAGCAAAAAGCCATACCTCACACAAATCAGAAGCAGCAAAGCAAAATATAAAAACAATCGCCTTGGAAGCTTATAAGATGTTCTGTAAACAAAACATTAGATCTATAGGCGAGCTAATGATGGAGGGCTGGTCTGAGAAGAAAAAGATATCAAAAATAATAACAACTACAGAAATATGCAATCTCGAAAAATTTCTATTAGATCAAAAAATTTATGGCTTAAAGCTTCTAGGAAGTGGTGGTAGCGGTTTCATTGCTGTATTGTGTGATGCAAAGAAAAAGAAAAAAATTGTAAAAGAGGTAAAAAAACTATACAAAGTTCTTGATTTGGAGGTAGAATTTAATGGAGCGGCTAGTATTTTATAGGAAATGAGCATGAAAACTTTATTTATTGATATAGACGGCACATTAGTCGAACACAAAGGCACGTTTAGTGATATTTGCATTAAAGAAGCATCCCTACTTCCCGGAGCAAGGGAAAGAATGAATGAGTGGTGCTCTAAAGAATATACAATAATACTTACTACGGCACGCAGAGAAAGCTTGAGAAAAACCACAGAGCTTCAACTCGAAAGGCTAGGTGTTCCCTATGACTCTCTTATCATGGGGATAAGCAAAGGACATCGTGTTATTATTAATGATAGAAGACCAAACGGAAACGACACCGCATTTGCTATTAACGTAGACAGAGATGCTGGTCTGGGGAGCGTGGAACTATGAGGGTAGTGGTCATTTCTGGATACTTTAATCCCATACACACTGGGCACCTAGACTACATAGACAACGCTGCTGCATTGGGAGACCATCTTATTGTTATTGTAAATAGCGATCAACAGGTTTCAGTGAAGGGATCATTCCCTTTTATGAACCAAAAAGCACGCAAGAGAATTGTTGAATCAATTAAAAATGTAGATTCCGCTATCGTGTCCATAGACACGGACGCCTCTGTTGTTAAAACCCTAGAGCAAATATTTTTAGCATACTCTAACCAAGAGTCACACTTTAAAGAAATGATTTTTGCCAACGGAGGAGATAGAAAAAAAGGAATAGTCCCAGAAGCAGATTTATGTGAGAGGCTTGGAATCACGCAAAAATATGGGGTTGGAGGAGAAAAGACAGAGTCGTCTAGTAACTTAATCAATATTCATACAAGTAAAATAAGAGGTGTATAATAACATGGTGACTATAAATGAAATGGCAGAAGGTTATATTAAACAAGTCACTTTCAGAATTACAGAAGCTGAAAAAGATTTATTAAAACTAAAACAACATTTGGAAGAATGTTTAAATGAATTAGAGTTTGGTTCAGCTCAAAAAAGTTGCAAACAAAATTCTTGCAAAGCGAACCAAAAAGAAGAAATAGAAAACAAAGGGGGCGAAACGGTATCGACTGCGCCGTTAAACTCAGAGCAGCATGGGGTGGTTGATCAGGAGGCCACCTAAAAACCTGATTAAACTTTTAATTGTCGAAGAAGAAACTTTGGCTTTAGCTGCTTAGCAGCTTTGGGGTTCACCACACCTTTTAACCCAAGCGGTGACGGTCTAGGACGTACCTAGATAGGTTTACCAGCCGAAAATTGGTTGATGCCTATTACAATAGGCTGTCGGTAGTCAAACTACCTAGCTTTGTCCACTGTGCAAACACAATGGACTAACCATGTAGAAGCTTTTTGCAAGGCTGCGGCAGGACGCGGGTTCGACTCCCGCCGCCTCCACTTTTATATTTAAGGAAAAACTATGGATTATCAAAACAAAAAAAAGTTTAAAAAGCTACAGAAAAAAAAGGAGCACCGGCGTTTAAAAATGAAAGCCCGAAGAGAAGCAGCAATGAAAGAACGTCAAGTACAAGCAATGTTAGATAAAATGAACTATGAGTCGAGAACAAGATATAAGCCCATAAGAAAGAGAAGGGTGGAGGCAAACAATGAGGAAGAATCGTAGGGGAATGCCCGGAAAAAAGGAGCCGGAAAAAACGTATCCGAGCAATTATGGTAGCCACTCATCTATGATAGATGAGCAGAAAACTAAGGAGCTTGAAGCTCTTCACGGTGATAACAAAAGGGTTGTAATAGAGGATGAAAGAGGTCAATATATTACGTACAGATCTAGATTAGACTCCGGTTTAGCTGACCCTAAAAGGTATACCTCAAGGAGATAGAAATATGCAGCCGTTTTTGGTTAAGTTTAGGGTTGGAAATAAGACCCAAGAGGAACGAATCTTCGCATCGAGCGAAAAAGAGGCTGAGAAGCAGATGAAAAACCATTTGGGTTGGGAGCATCCTAAAAAAAGTTCAAAAATAATCTCTGTAAAAAGCCTCTCCCCCTTAAAAAAAAGACTTAAATCTAACAGGGAGACAGACAAAGATACCTTTGGTTATTAAAAAATAGTTGATAGGGCTACTTTTCGGTGTATAATAAAGTTGGTGGGTATAATTACCCAAGACTAATTGAAACCTGTTATATACTATGGGAGATTTATTATGCCCGGACAAACCTCAAGAAAGGGTGGAAGCGCCCCTAAGCCAGCTAAGCCAGCTAAGCCAGTAAAAAAAGAAAAGGATAAGTAAAAATGAGTGAAGATAAACAAAAAAAACCAGAAGTTGACTGCTCAGATTGCCCCCCAGATCACGTACCAGACTTTGATCTCAATGACGCAAGCCAGAAATTAAGACGGGACTGCGGAAGAGCATATAATCCAAATGCAGTAGCACCAATAGACCCATCTCAATCGGTTGTTGAGCCAGAACCAGTAGATGAAGAACAACCCATAGAAAATGAAGCTCCTGCTAAGAAAAAGTTTTTCGGAAAGTAGTGCCTTAAATGCCCTTAAAAAGATGCTCCGAAAACAAAAAATCTGGATGGAAATGGGGCGACTCAGGGAAATGCTACACTGGTCCCGAAGGCAAAAAGAAAGCAATTCGACAGGGAATATCCATAGAAGGTCCTGAAAGATTCAAAGAGAAGGCCCGCAGCGTGCTATCTCTCGACGATTCTGGTGACCTTACACAAGCAATGCTAGAAGAAAAATTTTCTATGCTGTCTATAGCTTCAATATTATACGGACTAAGAAGTAACCTCCTTTAGTATCTTAACAATATTTAACTTTAAAACCCTCTACTTTCACAGGTGGAGGGTTTTTTTATTTATTGCTGTTTTATGCGTTGAAACTCCATTTTTTTATGTGTATATAGTAGTAGTTAGGACACTGTTCGTAAGAAATAGGTATCTTATCAGTAGAAAGTCGAGGTATCACAATGAACCTTTTAAGAAGAAATTTTTTGCTAGGGGGATTAGGTCTCTTTGTAGCAAGCAACAGTCTAGCCTCTATTAAAGTAAAGCCTTTCTGTAAGTGCGGAATAAGATCTTCTTCATTAAGAAGAGGAAGCCAGCTTAGACAGCAGAATAAGTGGGGTAAAAATCATCTAACATATTACATGATGACTAGAGACTATGATCTGAAAGAAGACGTGTGGGACGAACAATTTAGACTAGCTTTTGACTCTTGGTCTAAGGTGTCCCCACTCACGTTTACTGAAATTGAAACGCCTAACTCCGACATAGTCATAGGGGTTGGAAACAGGAGAAAACAAAACTTTGGTAAAACAGGGGGTGTTTTAGCTTGGGCCCAGCTACCTTATTCTCCAAATTTTAATGGACAGCTATTAACAATGTATGATATGGCTGAGAATTGGATTACGCCAAACTCAAGCGAGTACGGTACGATCTTACAATCTGTCGCCGCCCATGAGATCGGTCATTTGCTTGGACTAGATCACTCAAACGATTCTTCCGCTCTGATGTACCCTTATATCAACAACGCTCTTGGTCCTCAGAAGACTGATATAAGTAACATACAAAGTCTTTACGGTAAAAAATAATATTTTATCTTTTTTACAGCTCTCTATCGCCGCTTGCGAGGTATAATACCTTTAGTCAAGCGGCTTTTTTATTTATAGGACTTCATACAAACTTTAAAAGGAGAAAAAATGAAGACTGCGGAAACTACTAATTGGACAGTGCTACTGGGCACACGTAAATCGCAAAGAGTTCTTTACAACTTTGCTGTTGGGAAGTATTCTGTGAGCGAGGTAACTAAAGCTTTTGCATTTTCCGACTCCGCTGGCGAGTTTAGACGGCTTGTCAGATTGCATGGTGCCACATACGCTCGACGCCTTACACGTAAGGCGCTTCGATATCGTGGATTGTTTAACTAAAAATTTTTAAGGAGCTTATATAATGAGCGATGTCAATAAAGTTATTATCACAGGTCGGGTCACTAGAGACAGTGAGTTACGAGAAACCCCCGGCGGCACATCGGTTACAGACATTAGTGTTGTCTCAAATCGAATTTGGACCAAGAATGGCGAACGACAGGAAGACGCTACGTTTGTAGACGTTACAATCTGGGGAAAGCAGGCTGAAACATTAAGCCCTATGCTTACCAAGGGTCGTCACGTTATGATCGAAGGACGCCTTAAGCTTAACAGTTGGGAAACCGACGAAGGTGTAAAAAGAAGCAAGCTTAGTGTCGTTGCAGAGAGCGTAAACCTTACGCCTTCTAATCCGAATCCGGCGGGAAATAACCAGAAGTCCGAGTCTCGGGTAGCTGTTGGAGCAGGGGTCGAAGAAGATACCCCATTCTAGAAACTAGGAAGAAGTCTCCATAATTAAGGAGGGAGGCTGGATCAGTGTGTATCGGCTTAAAAGACAGCATACTGTTTTCAGTCCCCTCCAAGTTTTTTGAAATTATAATGTTAGATATAATACTAGAATCTTTGTTTTGGTGGTCAGCAATCGAAACAGAGTTAGAAATCGAACAAGAGGATCTCGATGAAGAATGTTAATGTTCTTGCGCCCGTAAACAACCTAGGATACGGAGTAGCGTCTATCAATATTTGCAGCGCGCTATCTAGGAGAGGAGTTCACGTCTCCTTGTTTCCAATTGGGCAGCCATCTTTTTCTTCTGAGCAAGAGGCTATGCTTATTTCTCCTATGATTCAGTCTCAGGGTTTATTTAATCCTAAGGCACCTTGCCTAAAGATCTGGCATGAACACAGTATGGGAGAGCGGGTTGGGACGGGTAAGTTTGTTGGCTTTCCATTTTTTGAAATAAATACATTCGATAACCCTCGCGTAAACCACCTGTCATCATGTGATGAAATAGCAGTTTCCTGCGACTGGGCAAAGGACATTGTGGAAGCACAAGTTCCCAATAGCGTCGTACATACGGTTCCTTTGGGCGTAGACAGTTCTGTATTCACAGCTCTTCCCCCGAAAAAATCCGATAAGTTTATATTCTTTAATTGCGGTAAGTGGGAAAAGAGAAAGGGTCATGATCTTCTCATAAATTTATTTATGCAAGCATTTAAGAATGAGTCGGATGTTGAGCTTTGGATGATGTGCGACAACCCTTTCCTACCGCCAGAACATCAGTCTGGCTGGATTAATATGTATAAACAAGATCCTCGGGTTAGACTTATTAACAGAGTTCAGAGTCAGTCCGAACTCGCCCAAATAGCAAACAATGTTGACTGCGGGATATTTCCAAGCAGGGCAGAAGGATGGAATCTTGAAATACTGGAGCTAATGAGTCTTGGAAAGTCAATAATTACAACAGATTATTCAGCGCACACAGAATTCTGTACGGATAAAAATAGTATGCTGGTCACACCTCTAAAGAACGAGCCTGCTTTCGACGGTTTCTTTTTCAATGGTCTCGGTGAATGGGCGTCTCTAGAAGGAACAGAAGAAAAATTTATAAAGCACATGAGAAGCATTTATAAAAAGTGGAAGGATAATGGTGAGGAAAGAATAGTCAACGAAGAGGGAATAAAGACTGCTCAGGAATTTTCGTGGAACAAAACCGCAGAGAAACTAGAGGAGATATTATATGAAAATTAGAGTTAAAAAAGAATGCCCTAACATCCCCCTGCCAAGTCAGGGCCATAAGTCTGATGCTGGATGGGATCTATATGCCAATGAAGATACCTATATCCCTCCACGCTCCCACAGAATGATAGATACTGGAATTAGATTAGAGATACCCGAAGGTTATGTTGGACTTGTGTGGCCTAGGTCTGGGCTTGCGGTAAAGGACGGCGTGGATATTTTTGCAGGAGTTATTGATTCAGGATACAGAGGGGTCGTTAAGGTTTGTCTATACAACTCTAGCAATAAAGACATTGAAATCAATCGGTATGATAGGATTGCACAAATACTGTTTCAGCAGGTTCCCAGCTTTGAACTTGAAGAAATACAAGATCTTAGCAGTTCCGATAGAGAAGAGAGTGGCTTTGGGAGTACGGGGAAATGAATCGCCTAAATGGGATGAGAACTTATCTTGCAGGTGCGATGGATCGTGTAGAAGACGGAGGAGTCGGGTGGCGAAAAAATATAACGCCTCCGCTTAGGGAAATGGGTATTACAGTATTAGACCCGTGCGACAAACCTATAGAAATAGGAATTGAAGATGATTCAAGCAGAGAGACTATCGACTCATATAAAGATAGCGGTCGATTTGATTTGATCAGAAAAAAATATGGCGTTATAAGAACGTTGGATTTAAGATGCATAGATATTTCTGACTTTATTATAGCATCAATAGATATAGACGTTCATGCTTGCGGCACCTACGAGGAAATATCTGTCGCCAATAGTCAAAAAAAACCTGTGCTTGTTTGGTGCCAGCAGGGTAAAGAGCTCGCCCCCAATTGGCTTTTCTTTATGCTACCTCATCAGCATATCTTTGGTTCTCTAGATGATATGATGACGTACTTAGAAGGAGTATCTTCTGGTATAGACCAAGAGCACTATAAAAGATGGTTTTTTTTCGACCAATCTAAAATGCAATCGGAAATAAAATGTCAACCTTCACTGTAGGAACAACCATTTTCCTCTATCTTGTGACTTCCTTTTATTGCTTTAGGGAAGAAGATTATCCGCACTCTCTTATGTGGTTTGCTTATGGCCTAGCTAATGTGGGCCTGCTCTGGTATGAGATTCAAAAGCAAAAGGGTTCATAATCTGCTTTTTGAGGGTATAATATATTATGAAAGACCTAGTGAAATACATATCGAATATTTTTAATAGAAAAAAAACTGACGCTTTGGAAGTTAGCTCAGTTTCAGACGAATATTCGGAACTAGATATAGAAAATTCTGGGTGCATAACTTTTAATTGGGACTCAAAAACTGGAGACTTCCAAGTCATTACCACAGTAGAGGACGAGAGCGAAGCATCCGCTGAGGTTTTGGGAATGCTATTAGCGTATATTTCAGAAGGTCATATGAGAAGTTTTCTGATTCAAAGTCTAAAATTATGGACAGAAGAATCTGAGGACAAAGAAAAAACAGACGAATTTTACATAAATACACTCAGGGTTTGGAGCATGATGAACGAACTAGATGTGCCTGATAACAACGAAGAAGCACCTGTTATTAGTCCTGTAGATGTATTTAGGCTTAGCAGGAGAGATAATAGTGCCTGAGTTTTGTGATCATGACAATGGAAATGGCTATGTTTGCAATAGACCGTCAGAAATTGTCATTAAAATGGAAAACTACGATCTTTATTTGTGCAAACGGTGTCTTTATATGATGGATAGTGACAGCGTTGAGGACAAGGCTTATTATATCAATCATTACGAAAGGTTCGGTCATGAATAATATACCAACTCCTAGCGGTTACGATGTTTACTGGGAAAAGTGGGTTGATGCATATAGCCCAGATGATGATCTTTCTCATCTTGTTGAGGACTTGGGTATAGAAAGTGCTGAAGAACCCGAGCTTTCTTTTGAGGAGCAGCAGCAGCTTGAGCAACAATTTAAAAGTTATAGAAATATTCAGACTATATTTACCCCTTATGGGGTATTGCCTCTGACTGAACAATCACTAGCAAGTTCTTACTTTAAGTTTTGGGTCGGGCATACAAATTTCAGAATAACGAGGTCTTTTTTAGATATAATATCTTACGTAGACGGAGTGGAATCCGTAGATGTTTTTAGTCCTTATAGATTTCGCATAGCAATAGCGACCTTATTTAAAGATAGGCTAGTAATGTCTGAAATAAGGGAAAATATGGTTGGTTATATGAGGGAATTAAAAGGTGTCTCGAACAAAACCAAAGATAGCAGAAGCTCACGATAGTGGCCTAATAGAGAGTACGAGAGAAATATTTCTGAGTAGTTATCCTGAAGGGGAAGATCCCGGAATAGACTACAGATCAGCCCTAAGGTTTATAACAAACCTCAGAATACTTGAAAGCTCTGGAACACAGCCTATAATAATTCACCAATACTCCTCTGGTGGGGAGTGGCATTCTGGCATGGCTATATACGATGCTATAAAATCTAGTCCCTGTAGCTTCATATTTATCTGCTACGGACTATGTGCGTCTATGGGAACTATCGTTGCCCAAGCTCCCTTAGATAAGGGTCTGAGGCTTTCTACAGCCAACTGTGACTGGCTTATACATGAAGGGACATGCTCCTTCGAGGGAACCTATAAGCAGATATTTTCTCTTTATGAATTTGAAAAAACAATACTTGAAAAATGTTATGATATCTATTCTCAATCGTGTAAAAAAACTGGAAGCTTTTTTTCTAACAAGAAAGGTACCGTAAAAAACTTTTTAAAGCGTCAACTAACATCAAAGGAAGACTGGTGGCTTTCCCCCGAACAAGCGGTTGAGTTTGGTTTTTCTGACGGTATATTGGGATCAAAAGAGTATCCTAACATAAAAGAAATATGTAAAAATCTTTAGTATATAATGATTTTTAGGTGTAATATAAGCTATAGGACAGGACTTGAAGTTGTTTGGAAATTAAGGATATAAATTAACCTCTATAGAAAAAAGAGGTATTTCACTATGAGTTTTATTACTAATCTTAAAGGCAATCCTGTTACAGGTGTCTTTGTTTCAAATCTCCCCAGTGGGGTTGACAATGACCAAGGTAACATAAAGGGTGGAGGAACAGTTTCTGAAACCACTAAATTTACGTCTTCTTCTACTGCGGCGAGTTCTGGAATTCCAGTAACCGTTGTTTCTGGTGTTGACAATACGGCTGCGCTTCATGCGGGTACTTGGAATCAAACTTCTCAGTATCAAGACATTGTGAAGGCTACAACTACTATTGCTGGGACCTCCAACAATACATTGTTGTTTGGCGCAAATCAAGCGGGAGATATCAACGATATCAACCAAATGGCTCGCGTCCGATATCTTGACTACAAAAAGTCTGTTGTTGCTGGCAACTGGAATGTGTTCAGTGGAGCATTTAGTCCAGCGCTCAGTACCACCTTGGCTGGTGCTTGGAACATTATTGGTGGCGTTGAACAGGCTGGCACGATGATTCCGGATAAAACGGACAAAGCTGCCAACCCGTCGGCTGCTAAACCGGGACATCTGGCTTACATGGCTGGAAACCCAACTCCAACAACTGGAACCTATGCGGCCCGTACCAACTGGTAATAATGATTGGACAAAGGCCTCTTCGGAGGCCGGAGTCCTCTCTTTTTTTGGAGATGAAAGATGGTCAAGCCTTCCTCACAAGATATTTCTTCTTTCCTAAAGTACGCAGCGACCGTTACGGTGGCTATAATAATTAGTATGGTAAGCTTCTGGCTTTCCTATGGAAAGGACCTCATAACGAGAGCCGAAGCTCAACAAATAGTGGCTGAAGGGAATCGCGTTATAGAAAAGGATATTGACGATGTAGCAAATCGGATTGACAGAATAGATAGTAGGTCCTCCAAGTTAGAGGATCAGCTTAGGAATGTATTGGAAAGCAATACTGAAGCTATTGTAGACCTTAAAGTTCAAGTTTCTTCCTTAGCTAAGACAATTGAAAATTTAAGTAGTAAAATCAACCAAATAAAGGAGAATTAACATGCCAGATAAAATTAAAACCCTATTAAAGTCTCGTCGTTTTTGGACCGCTGTTGGCGGAGTCGTCGTAGTTTCCTTAAACGAACTATTGGGTATCCCCGAAGAAACATCTAACACCATTGTTGCTATCGGTGTTGCTTGGATTGTGGGGGATAGTTTGCGCGTTACTGAGTAGCCTTTTTATATGAAAGGGGTATCCTTATGGGTTTCGTAAAAGGTAGACCTATTAAGAACGTATTGTACGGTGTTTTTCACCCTCTAGAAATGGCAAGAAAAAAGCCAATAATGTTTATGCTCCTAGTGGGTGGTGGAGTTTATTTCTTGGGCGTTAGCGCAGGATGGTGGCCCAACATTTTACCAGAGATACTTGGTAAACTAAAGAAGTAATTTTTAACGGATTAAAAGAAAAGGGGTGGCTTTGGCTGCCCCTTTTTTTATGTATTTACGCCAAAATAAAATGAACACCTCGTGTAAGGGGTGTATAATATTATAGTTTCTATTATGATCTTGAGATGCACTGAATAAAAGAGGAAGCCAATATGTTTAAAGAAGATCAGGGGGGAAAAGAATCCCCAAAATTTGAAGTGAACTTTGTCGTTCGGGATAAGTCCGGCAAAGCAATAGGCGGAAGAAAAAAGCTTTCATCTGATTCAGCAAAAGATCTTTCTGAATTTTTTAACAAACATACCCACCGAAGAGCTAAAGGAAAAGGAAAAGGCAGAAAGCCCTCTTCGGGAGGGAATGCATCCTAAATGTCAGTATCAGAACTTCAGAATTACACCTTTGTTAGCCGTTATGCTAGATGGTTAAAGGATAAAAAACGTAGGGAAACATGGAGAGAATCTGTTGACCGAGTAATGGGTATGATGTATGATAAATACCCAGACGTAAACGGAGAAATTGCTTGGGCATATGATATGATGTTCAAGAAACGTGTTCTCGGATCACAGAGAGCACTTCAATTTGGAGGCAGTCCTGTCTTTAAGCACAATGCAAGAATTTACAATTGCATTTCTTCCTTTTGCGACCGCTTGCGATTTTTTCAGGAGTGCATGTATTTGCTCTTATGCGGTTGCGGAACAGGATTCTCGGTACAAAAACATCATGTGGGAAATCTCCCGCCAATGTTTTCATCGTCTATAAAAAAGACTAAGAAAAAATTTATTATTGATGACAGTATCGAGGGCTGGTCAGACGCTGTGGGTGTTTTAGTTAGCAGTTACTTTGAGCAAGACGAAATCTTTCCAGAATATTCCGCCAAAAGTGTCTCCTTTGATTTTTCTCAGATTCGTGCTGCCGGTGCACCACTGAGCTCTAGCTCGGGCAAGGCTCCGGGACCAGAACCTCTGAAGAAAGCCCTCAGAAATATCAGAAAGATTCTCGACCGTACTGTAGCAAGCAACGATTTTTGCGCACCTCAAGAAAGAAGACTAAAACCAATACAAGCCTATGATATAGTTATGCACGCCGCTGATGCGGTTATTTCAGGGGGTGTCCGCAGAAGTGCAACCATATGTGTCTTTAGTGGCGATGATACCGAAATGGCACAAGCAAAAACTGGAAACTGGTTTAATGAAAACCCACAAAGAGGACGCTCTAATAACTCCGCATTACTATTAAGAGATGAAACAACACCAGAGCAATTCTCTGAACTGATGAAATCTGTTAAAGAGTTCGGAGAGCCCGGATTCGTGTGGTCTGATTCTACAGAGTTAATAGTAAATCCTTGTGTCGAAATTGGCATGTGGCCTGTAGATGAAACCACAGGTGAAAGCGGATGGCAAGCCTGCAATCTTAGTACAATTAATTGTGCTAAAGTAAAAACAGAAGAGGACTTCTATGAGGCGTGTAAAGCAGCGTCGATTATAGGAACTCTTCAGGCGGGTTTTACCGACTTAAAATATCTAGGAGAAGCAAGTGAAAGAATCCTTAAAAGAGAGTCTTTACTTGGTGTTTCTATGACTGGAATTATGGAGCAGCACGAAATATGTCTTGATCCTGAAGTTCAAAAGAAAGGCGCTCGACTTATCAAAAAAGTTAACCGAGATATGGCTAAGAAAATAGGTATAAATCCGGCAAGCAGAACCACATGTATTAAGCCTGAGGGCACCTCTAGCTGCATCTTAGGGACATCTAGTGGAATTCACCCACATCACGCAAAACGCTACATTCGTAGGGTTCAGGCCAATAAAATGGAGCAAATCTACCAACATTTCAATAAAATAAACCCACGAGCATGTGAAGAATCTGTATGGTCAGCAAATGACAGCGATGACGTAATTTCTTTCTGCATAGAGGTTAAAGATGGCTCAAAAACCAAAAATCAGATTGACGCACTCGCTCTTTTGGGGTATGTAAAGAGTACACAGCAGAACTGGGTTATGGTTGGAAAAACTGATGCCTTGTGCACACAACCTTGGCTCAATCACAATGTGTCAAATACTATAAATGTTAAGCCTGATGAGTGGGAAAGTGTTGAGAAATTTATCTACAAAAATAAAAGGTATTTCTGTGGAATCTCCTTACTCCCCGTAAGTGGGGATAAAGACTACCCCCAAGCACCATTTACAACCATTTATTTACCTACTGAACAAATATCGCATTACGGTGACGGGGCTATGTTTGTCAGTGGCCTAATAGAGGTTGCCTTAGACCTTTGGGAAGACAATTTGTGGGCGGCTTGTGACGCACTCCTCGGAATAGGGAGTACCGTAAAAGGCGCCTCAAAAAGATCATGGGTTGCACGATGTAAAAAGTTTTCAGAGAAATACTTAGAGGGCGATATTAAAAAATTAACATACTGTATGAAAGACGTATATAACTGGAAAGAATGGGTAGACCTCCAACGAGAATTCAATGGCGTAGATTATACGCAAGTTATAGAAGAAGAAGATAACGTGGAGCCCGAACAAGAGTGGGCATGTAGCGGAGGTTCTTGCGAGTTGGTATAGTAATCAATAAACAGCACAAAACAATAGAGGTAAATTAAAATGTTAGATTTTTATTCAAACAGGAGAGATTTCTTAAGAATAGGGAGTATTGGCGCAGGGATGAGCGCTATCGGATTATCAGATATTGCTTTTGCTAAAGGTGAGATTCAAGCTTCCCACAACGATTGCGCCGTTGTATGGATCTGGCTAGGTGGAGGTCCAACCCAATTTGAAACTTTCCATGCTCCAAATGACTCTGTGCCAACAGAATGGCAACCAATAAACGGAGCTATCCATGACTCCAAAACAGCTATCACGCTAGGTGCAGACTGGGTTGAGCTTGCTAAGAATACCTCGAAGCTAAACATAGTTAACTCTTTTAGCCATAAAGACTCCTCTCATAGACAAGGAACACACTTTGTCATGACAGGCCACTACAATCCCGAAAGAAGCACAACCTCTAGTGCTAAGTATCCATCGTTTGGGTCGATGATATCCGCTGTTTATGGAGCTAACCACCCGTCCAACGGAGTACCCTCTTATGTTAAACAGGGAAAGATCGAAGGTGATGAGGGTGCTTGGCTTGGCGGAGCATACAAGCCTTTTGACCCATCCAACAAAGACAACCTCACCCCAAGGATTCAGCTTGATAGATTCTCAACGCGAAAAGAATTGCTTAGAGGGCTCGATGCAACGATAGTGGCAGGCAAAAATGCATCTTCAGTTGACTTCTATAAAGGTCAAGCTTATGATGTTATCTTAGGCTCTGCAAAAGAAGCTTTTGCTACAAACAAGGAGTCAGAAGAAACAAAGTCTCTCTACGGGTCTACAAAGGCAAACGATATTGGGGAGCAATTAATTTTAGCTCGTCGCCTTGTTGAGCATGGAACTAGATTTGTAACTCTTCATTATGGGGGCTGGGATATGCACAGTAATATCTCAAATGCTATTAAAAATAAAGTTCCTCCTATAGACAAGGCTATCGCTGGATTTCTTCAGGATGTTTGGGATAGAGGCCTTAATGAAAAGGTTCTTCTTGTTGTAACTGGAGAGTTTGGGAGAACTAAAATAAACGGAAATGCTGGTCGAGATCACTGGCCTTCTATTACTCCAATGCTTATGGCTGGTGGAAGGTATCAATCAGGAAGAACTATAGGTGCTTCCGACAGATCTTATAGCCCTATTGAAAATCCGGTAGGTCCACTAGATTTGCAAGCAACATTATTTGATCACTTTGGAATTGACAAGGAGATTCAACGTACTGACAATGGTGGAAGGCCCCGATATCTTCTAGAAGGAGAAGCAAAGGTAATATTATAATGAGCAAAAAAAACTACTTCGAATCTGTTAAATCCTATGTTGACGAACAAGGATATGCCGAGGAAATAACATCTGATAATTTTGTGGTTCCAGAAGAAGGTGACTATGTGGACTTCGGGGAAGCTACTGAAGATTGGGATATCTCTGAAGCAAAACCGGGCCTCTGGGAAAATATTCGGAAGAAGAAGGATCGTGAGGGTAAAAAATATCGCCCCGCAAAACCCGGAGATCCAGATCGGCCAGACCCAAAAACTTGGAAAAAACTAACCAAAAAAGAGGAAGATGCAGAATCTCAGACTTTAACAGAGGATGTTAAAAAGGACAGCAAGAAGAAATATCGAAAGCACATGACTTACAATCCTCCAAGTTGGAAGAAGGCCTCTAAGGAAGATATTTTTGACAATCCGAAAGATGCAGAAAAGCGAGCGGGAGAACTTGGTCTTCAAGGGCACCATAAGCATAAAGATGATAATGGAAAAACTATTTATATGCCCGGCAAAAGCCATGAGGAGTATATGCGAGCTATAAAGAAAAGTAAGCACCAAACAATGGATGCTCCTGAACCTGACGAAGATCAGGGTCCAAGCTCAGGGGCCTATAAATACCAAGACCCAAAAACTGGAGAAGTATATACTTTTAAACGAAGGGGAGTATACAAGAAAAACGATAGAATCCTTATTCCTGTAAGGGGAACTAAAGCTCACAAGGCCGGACCTATGGAGGATTATGTCTTTACATCCAAAGAAGAGGCTATGAAAGTTGCTAAAAAGTTTGACGATCTAAGCGATGCTGTACACACAGCAAGGACAGGTGACGGAAAAACACTGTATATACCCGGCAAAACAGAGAAAGAGTTCAAGGCTTGGTACAAAAAACATAAAGGTGAAGACTCAAAGGGTTATGGGTTACCCAAGCATATAGTAGACAAGATGCTGAAAAAAGATAAGGATAAGTCTAAGTCTTCTGAGTATCAGGGCAGAAAGGTTAAGTTAAATAAACCGTTCAGAACGCCGGACGGCCCTAAAAAGTTTTCAGTATATGTTAAAAATGAAAAGGGAAATGTCGTAAAGGTAAACTTTGGAGATCCGAATATGGAGATCAAAAGAGACGATCCTGCTAGACGAAGAAGCTTCAGGGCTCGTCACAACTGCGACAATCCGGGCCCAAAATGGAAAGCCCGTTATTGGTCTTGTAAAAATTGGTAAAGGAAGGAAATGCGAAATGAAATGTAAAGGTAGTAGTATGGAAAGAAGGTCTTTTATTCGAGCTGGTTTTCTTGGCGGTATAGGGCTTTCTCTGTCAGATTACTTTTTAATGAGAAAAGTTCAGGGTGATCAAAAATTCTATGAGAGCGTAGAGGGTCCGGCAAAGTCCGTTATCTACATTTATCTTCCCGGAGGGTCGGCTCATCAGGAAACCTTTGACCCAAAACCTTTAGCTCCGCTAGAGTATCGTGGGCCAATGAGCAGTATTGAAACCAACGTTCCCGGAATACGCCTTAATGAAATGATGAAAAATACCTCTAAGGTTATGGATAAAATTTCCATCATCAGAAGTATGACGCATGGAGAAGCTGCTCACGAGCGTGGCACTCATAATATGTTTACGGGATATCGCCCAAGTCCTGCCCTCAAGTATCCTAGTATTGGATCTGTTGTTGCCCATGAGTTCGGCCCACGACAAAATCTGCCACCGTATGTGTGTATTCCAAACCAACCAAATGAATCCGCTGGTACTGGATATCTAAGCAGCTCATTTTCAGGATTTAGTCTAGGCGCAGACCCCGCAAGCGAAAATTTTCAGGTTCGAGACCTTAAGCTACCCCAAGGCGTTGACAACACTCGCTTTGACCGGAGAAGAAAAACACTGGATGTTGTAAATAATTATTTTACAAGCAAAGAAAAAGCCGATTCTCTAGATGCGGTTCAAACATTTTATGACAGAGCTTATGGTTTGATTAACAGCGAAAAAGCTCGTGAGGCTTTTGATATAAATAAAGAGTCTGCGTCCACTAGAGATAAGTATGGAAGAAACTCAGCAGGGTCAAGAATGCTTTTAGCTCGCAGGCTGGTAGAAGCTGGAACTAGGTTTGTAACTTTAACCTATGGCGGCTGGGATATGCACAACAATATTGAGAATGGTATTAGAGGACAAGTCCCCGCTCTTGACCAAGGCTTTGCTGCACTTATAGAAGATCTTGAAGATAGAGGGTTATTGGATTCAACCTTAGTATGCATTGCTTCCGAATTTGGTCGCACACCTAAGATAAATGGAAATGCAGGTCGTGACCACTGGCCTAAAGTCTTTAGTGTCGTCATGGCAGGAGGGGGCATTAAGCGAGGAACTGTCTATGGTTCATCCAATACCACCGCCAGCGAGCCCGAAGAAAACCCCGTCACAGTCGAGGACTGGGCTAGTACAATCTATAATAGGATTGGTATTGTTTCTGACAAGGAGCTAATGGCTCCGGGAGATAGACCTATTGAGATTGTAGATGGTGGTAAAGTAATACAAAATTTAATTATTTAATCTGGAGATAGATATGAAAAAAAGAATTCCATTAATGGCTATTATTATTATAGCTGCAATATTTCTTGTAAATAAAGATGCAATAAAAGAACGCTTTGCTCCCTCTCCTTCTGTGTGCGAGCTATGCGAAGCCGATTGTCCTTGCGTAGAGTCTGATTGTAATTGCGAAGGTGAATGTAGTTGTCCCATATGTCAAAAAGGAGAAGAAGATGCATAGAAGAAATGCAATATTTATTTTAGGTTCGTGCCTATTGACTCCAGCAACATTGCTGGCAGGACACCCACCTAGACCACCTCAAAGACCCATACCTTCAAGAGGTGCCTCCCATAAGTGCTGCTCAAAATGTAATCACAAAAGCAATAGGCGTTGTAGATGTGAGTGTAGTTCAAGATGTGGTAATTCAGGTCGGCCTAGCCACAATAGACACAGTGGTTCTTCCCAAAATAATCATAGTCACGACAGGGGAAATGGTCACGCAAGGCCACATACTCCTAGTCGAGGAAGAGGTCATGGCCCACAACACGACACAAGACCATCTTCCGGTTTTAGTAGTATTGTCTCAAAGTTTGATAAAAACCGAGACGGCAAACTAGATGAAAAAGAAAGAGCGGAAGCAAGGAAATACTTTGTTTCTCGTTATAGAAGGTAAAAATAGAGGTGCATTATGCTTAATTTATCGCGTAGAAGTTTTCTGTCTGTAGGAGGGTTTGGTTTACTTTCAATGCCACAGGTGTTGCGAGCTCAGAATTCTACTGGAACAAAACACAAAGCTGTTATTAATATTTTCCTTGGTGGCGGTCCACCACATCAAGATATGTGGGACATTAAAACGCAGGCTCCGTCAGAAATTAAAGGACCATTTAAACCGATCTCGACCAATGTGGCGGGAGTGCACATCGGAGAATGTTTCCCCAAAATAGCTTCTATGTTTGATAAATTTACAGCAATACGCTCTGTGGTAGGTTCTGACGGTGGTCACGACGGACACCAATGCGTTACAGGATGGAGCCGTAAAGACATGGTGTCTGGCACTAATTATCCTGCTATCGGAGCGTGCGCCTCTAAAATCCTAGGCTCTGTTGATCCGGCTGTTCCAGTGGCAGTAGGCTTGGCTGAGCCGACACAACATAACCCTTGGTCAGAAGCTGGTGGGGCTGGGTATCTTGGAGATAGCCACAAACCCTTCAAGCCCAATGGGGAAATGATGAAAGACCTTAAACTTAACATGGAAATAGAAAGATTTAAGAGTCGTAAAGATCTGTTGGCTGGCTTTACTGAATTAAATAAAACTATAGACACTGCGGTTGCCACAGATACTTTTACGGAAGAAGCCTTTGGGGTTTTAACATCAAGCGCACTTGTTGATGCTCTAGACCTTTCAAAAGAAGACCCTAAGACTAAAGAGATGTATGGGGATGGAAAGCCATTTAAGTTTCAGTATGACGGAGCGCCCACAGTCAATGAGCACGTCCTTATGGCGCGCCGCTTGGTGTCTGCCGGAGCACGCTCTGTCACACTTTCATATGGAAGATGGGACAGTCACGGTGCCAACTTCGATCTAGTTAGAGATCACGGAGGTAAGCTCGACCAATGCGTATCAGCTCTCGTTAAAGACCTTGACCAACGCGGTATGTTAGACGATACTCTTGTGGTAGTGTGGGGAGAATTTGGTAGAACGCCAAAAATTAATAAAGGGGGCGGTCGTGACCACTGGCCTCAAGTTTCTTGTGCTTTACTCGCAGGAGGAGGATTTAATCACGGACAGACTATTGGAGAAACCAATAGACTTGGAGAAGTTCCAGAATCTAGACCTGTACACATACAAGAAATTTGTGCTACAATGTATCGAGCTTTGGGCATTGACACTATGTCTACCACACTATTAGATAGAACTGGCAGACCGCAGTATTTACTAGACCACAGAGAACCGCTTAAGGAGTTGGTATAATGAAATATTTAGCAGCACTACTATGTTTACTGTTTGTGCCACTTTCTGTAAATGCGGAACAGCCTGAACGCAAGGTTATTAAACCTCCAACTACGGCGAGGCCTCAACTAGTCCAAGAACGAAAGGTCGTTAAACCTCCAACCGTCGTGAGGCCGCAACTACCTCAAGGCTTTGGAAGACCCATACAAAGACCTCTGGGGTTCGGCAAACAAGAATGGCAAAAACCTCAACAGCGCCATATAAATCCAAACCCAAATCCAAATTGGAATAGGGGTCCGGTAATTATTTATAACCCTTATCGTTACAGATATGTACACCCTCACCCCGTATATCAAAACTGGAATAATTTTTACTATCCGGCACAGCCCGTATATCCAGCATACCCCGTTCAACCCTATTTCTTTTTTCACTTTCGATTTTAACGTCTGAAGGAGATATATATGACTATTAAACTAAACGATTGGGTGCAAAGAACAAAGTTTCCGCTTCCGGGCAAGGAGCCATTTGACTGACACGAGTATTCTATCGCACAGGTAGTGCGAATTGATGATGAGTGTGTAGAAGTTGATTTTGCTTGCAGTTGTATGACTTTTGATGGAAGTGGTAAAAAGATTTGGAATCATGGAGAATATCTTGCTCTTGACGATGAATCTTATGCTAAACACAAAGAAGCTCATGACTCCTGCTGTCTGTTTGGAGAAGAACTGGAAATAGATTATGCAGCGTAGAAACTTTTTAAAACATTTTTCCCTATTCCCCACTATCCCTTTGGTTAGTTCCATACGCGCCAACGAAAAGGAGATGAAGAGGCAGGGAAAATCCGCTATTCTTTTATGGATGGGAGGTGGTCCGTCTAGTATGGATATATGGGATCTAAAATTGGGTTCTCCTACGGGAGGCCCATTTAGGCCTATAAAAACTTCTGGAGACGTAGAAATATGTGAACACATGCCTTTAATGGCTAAGCAGATGCATCATATGGCTATAGTTAGATCTATGAGCACGCGCGAAGCAGACCACATGAGAGGCAGGTATTATATGCATACAGGATACGTTCCAAACCCAAGTATTACACATCCTAGTTACGGCGCGGTTTTGTCACATCAGTTGAAAAGAGAAGAATTAGACATTCCGCAATTTGTTTCTGTTGGCTCTGCCAGCACAGGTGCTGGATTCTTAGGAATGAAGCACTCCCCTTTCGTGGTAAATAGCGACGGAAGGGTTAGAAATCTAAACATGAAAATAGACGAGAGATTTTTTCAAAGAGCATATGCTTTAGATTTATTGGAAAATAATTTTATTAGCCAAAACCGAGGAAGTATAGCTAAAGACCATAGAGATGTTCTTAAGCAAGCATTTGATGTTCTTACTAGCGAAGAAATGGAAGCATTTAAAGTAGCTGGAGAACCAGAAAATGTAAAGGAAAGATATGGAGATAATGGCTTCGGCAAGGGTTGCCTAATGGCAAGAAGGCTTGTCGAGGCCGGAGTCCCCTTTATAGAGGTAAATTTAGGTGGCTGGGACAACCACCAAAATATATTTCCAACTCTCCGAGATACCAAGCTACCAATGTTAGATCAAGGCATGAGCGCTCTTGTGGAAGACTTGGAACAGAGAGGTCTGCTAGAAGACACTGTAATAATTTGGATGGGAGAGTTCAGTAGAACCCCAAGAATAAATGGAAATGCTGGCAGAGACCACTGGGCTCGAAGCTGGAGCGTTGCTGTCGGCGGAGGAGGACTTAACGGAGGAATCGCTATTGGGGCAACGAACAAAGACGGTACTAGGGTAGAGACAGAACCCTATAGTTCTCAGGACCTTATGGCGTCTGTGTGCAAGGCCTTAGGCATATCTCTTAGTACAACATTTACTAGCAACAATGGAAGACCTATGAAAATAGCCAATTCCGGAAAAGTAATAGAGGGATTATTTACATAATGGATATTGAAAAATTAAGAAAAGCTTACGATACTAGAGATTGGCTTTTGGTTGCAGAGTTTTATAAGGAAGTAACCGGAAAGCAAATCAGTTCCGCGAGCCAAACATTTAAAATAAGCTATGACTGGAGAGGTACTAGCGTTGAAGAAGGTCCAAATAGGGGAATAACAAATGAAAACCATTAAAGGTTTACTGCTGATGAAAACCATTAAAGTTTTACTGCTGCTAAATTTAATAGCTATAATATCTACTGGTTACATTATTTATAATAAGCCAGCAGGACCACTATCTATAGATATTGTAGGTAAGACAACACAAGAACAAAAAGACTTTCAAATGAATACATTTATGGGGCTTCAAACCCTGTACTCTGAAGTGCAACGGAATAGACTAGGGGTGCTGAGCGTTCACCACTATGTAAAACCACACGCTGAGTTTTTTGAAAACTGTCCTGAGTGTCAAAAAGACAGGTCAGAAATTATTAAATCTACGGATTCACTTAAAGGAATTTAATGGCAAGAAAAAGAAAACCCACACCACAGCAAGCTATTCCTCGTAGGAAAAAGCTTCGTGCTAAAACACAGAACCAAGAATCTTATATAAAATCAATGAACGCCTCTAGCGTTACTTTCTGCTCTGGACCTGCTGGTTCGGGAAAAACAAGTGTTGCCGTTGGCTTGGCTTGTGAATATCTAACGGAACAAAAGGTAAAAAAAATAATAATAACAAGACCTGTTGTTGAGTCCGGAAGAGGGCTCGGTTTTTTACCCGGAACTCTAGTAGAGAAAATAAACCCATATTTAATTCCCATTATAGAGGAAATGAATATGTATCTGACTGCTCCTAACGTTGAGCACTATAGGCAGGAGAACATAATTGAGCTTTGCCCGCTAGAATATATGAGGGGAAGAAACTTTCACGAATCTTTTATCATACTAGACGAAGCCCAGAACGCTACGTTTGAACAGATAAAAATGTTCATAACTAGGTTGGGAAGAAAGTCAAAGGCGGTAATTAATGGCGACCTAAGACAATCGGACTTAGGCTCCGACAGCGGAGGCCTTAACTCCTGCATGACACATCTAGAAGAAGTTGAGGGGGTATCTGTTTGCGAGCTTACCTATAAAGATATAATTAGAAGCGATGTAGTCGCAAGGATTCTAGAAAAATTAAACAGTGTTTAAGAAAATTAGTGGTACAATAGTATAGCTAAAGGAAAGAGATATTAAATGCCCGAATACAGTTATTTATGCGATGGTTGCGATCACGGATGGTCAATATTTTGCAATAGGTCTGAATATAAAGATAAAGTAAATTGTCCTTCGTGCAATAAAATGGACACCGTTCATCGAGATTTTGGCGAAGATAATGTTTATGGTGGCTACAATTACTCTTTATCCGAGGTTCAAACCTTAGGTCACTACGCTGACAAGCAAAGCAAAAAATATGGGAAGTGGAAGTGTGAAGATATGAAACGTGACTTTAAAACTAAAAAGGTTGCGGGTGGAGGGGAGCTACCAGACGGTATGAGCCGAATGGAAAAACCCAAGAATGCGCCTTCTTGGACAACAGGAAAAAAGAAAAAAAGACCGAACGGGAGAAAAAAAAATAAATGAATTTTCACAAAATTAATGAAGATAAAAATGTTCAGAGGTCTGTTGAGGAAGAAATCTCAGATCAAGAAACAGCCTTTTATACAATGTTTGGTAAGCACGACTGGGTAGATCAAGAAGGATTTCCCAGAATGGAGTTAGAAAGCGTAGACACTTACGCTAAATCAATTGTAGATGAAAATAAAAATAAATTTTTTGTTAAGCGTGGTCGGTACGGCAAGCTTTTTAACCCTATAGGAATTTACAGCGAAGGAACTGCCGGAAAGCAGATGCGCCATGCGGGTCGTCCAGAATGGCAATTTAAAGAAGCTTCCCAAAAGACCTTTGAGTTTTATATTCGTTTTTTAAAAACCAAAAACAGTGCGTGGCTACATAACGCAGAGAGGGAATAATATTATGGGAAAACTATCTAAAGCAAAAAACCTTACGCAAACTGAAAAGTTTTGTATCCAAGGTATGTATTATAATGACATGGACCTAGAGGATATTTCAAAAGTATTAGGAAGAGATGTCTCTGAAGTAAATCCGTATATTGAAGAACTTAAGCAAGACGGCGATAGGGTTTTTGTTATAAACGAAACCGGTTCTGGAAACAAAGGTGTTGCGGTCATGACACAGGCTGGATCGGAAAGGGTTGATGCATCAAGAGAAAGAACCCTTAGTCAAAGCCCAAGAGACCATTCAAATACAATTCATTCTATTCATGAGTAAGAAAAGAAGCGATAAAAGCAAATATCCTTCTCGCTATTCCCCAGACGGCTGGGTATCCGCGCCTCAGTATATCACAGAATTCGTATGTGAAAAAAAGGCGAGAACTGACCATAAAGAACTGCCCGTTAAATTTTGGGAAATAAAAGAGTGGAAAAACTACTTTCGTTACCAGATCACACTGGCAAATAAGTTACTCAAGGACTTTTCTGAAGAGGCTGTTATAGCGGCACTTAAAGATAGTAGATGTTGGAAAACATATTCTCTTAGATCTCCGTTTCTTCACGGTATAATTAAAGAGAAGCAAGAGCTGATAAAGGAAAGAGATTCCGTTGATTATAATGTAGTGGAATCAGATCAAGTTAAACACAATACAAACAACAACAAAAAATCAATTATTTCTAAGCTGAAGGAACTCGATGAATAAAGACATTATCAAAGAGTACGGTAATGTCCTTCACGACGCTAGCTCAATCACGGAAAAACCTTTACAGGTTATCTCTGTGGGTCCCAAGTTGGATATGGCTTTGGGTGGTGGTGTCCCTGAAGGATCTCTGTTTATCATGACAGGGCCAGAAAAGGTTGGGAAGACCGTGACGGCGCTTAGCTTTTGTGCCAATGCCCAAGAGTATTACAATAGAGAGATTTACTACGCTAATATAGAGGGAAGACTAAAGAAAAGAGACTTGGAGGGGATATCAGGATTAGACCTTAAGTCGGAACTTATGCAAATTATTTCATCTACAGAGGGAAACATTCTTTCGGCAGAAAAATATCTAAGCATTGTTGACAATATAGTACATACAAAACCCGGAGCTATTGCTGTAGTTGACTCTTTTTCTGCACTTTCAAGCGAATCAGAGCTAACCGGAAATTTAGAAGACGTTCAAGTTATGAGCGTTCAAAAGATTTTAGCTAAATTCTGTAGGAGAATTTCAAATGTTTTACCGATTAATAGAGTTACAGTTGTCGGCATTACTCACCTTATGGCGAATGTTCAGAGGTTTGGCAGGGGAAAAGCTAAGATCGAGAAGTCTGGCAGCGCTCTAAAGTATCAGGTTGATGTTAAGCTCCATGCAACCCACTCCGTGCCAATTATGCAGGGGGATACTCAAATCGGCCAGACGATCCACTGGCAAATTGTAACTTCAGCTATTGGCCCTCCCGGACAAAAGGTTGAAAGCCATATAAGGTATGGTAGGGGAATATGGAAGGAAATGGAAATAGCTGATCTTTTAATCGACTTCGGCCTTATTGAAAAGGCGGGTGCTTGGCTTAAGCTTCCAAGTGGAGATAAAATACAAGGTAAAGCAAATCTAGCCAAATACTTAGAGGAGAACCCGAAGGAATACGCTCAATTTAGATCAGAGGTTTTTGAGATGGTAGGCATATGATGATGCATCTGCTTGGAGGTTATATGTTTGGTTGGGCTGGTAAAAATAAGAACCCAGAATTCAGTTGTAAAAAAAAATCTTCTTATGAAGTTAGTATTTTCCTAGGCTCTGTAGGGCAATCTGATAGAGAAATTTTCTTTGAACGAGACCTGCACTATGAAATAGGAAAAGTTCAGGAGATAGAAAAGTCTAAATACAGCAATGCAGGATGGGTTCCAGTAAGGGTTTCTCCAATGACTCTTATATGCGGACAATCCTATATAGAAAAGGGATGGCAGATATCGGCAATAAACTACCCAAAAACTTCAACGGGAAAAAGAAACATAGATCTTTTTATGAAAAACCTAGCAATACACCTACTAAAAAAATTCAACCAGACCAGAGTCACGCTAGTTTCTCCAAGGAGAACGGTGTTATATAAAAATGAAGGTTAGAGACCTAGACAATCAGGTTCAGAACTGGAAGCTTCATGGCTATGTGGTAAGGGCTAACGACAAAAGACCTCGCTCAAAACTACATTTAACTGCTAGAGATATTCTTACAGAGTTGTTCCCAACCGTTCAAATTTTGGAGGAGGTCGGTGCCCCTATATCTCGCAACGAGACACTATTCTTTGACTTCTATATCAATACACTCAAGCTTGTTGTTGAGGTTCATGGGCAGCAACACTATAAATTTAATACATTATTTCATACCTCAGCACAAGATTTTGCCAATCAAAAGAAAAGAGATTCGCGTAAGCGCGATTGGTGCGAGTATAATAATATAACATATGTTGAGCTGCCCTACAACGAGGATGAAAAACAATGGCGATTGAGAATACAGCAAAGGAACGGTTAGAAAAGATAGATTCCGTTCTTGACGAATATGAGTCAAGCTTAGGACTATCTTCTTATTCTGGGGATTTTCATGATCAGTCCGTAAAGTCCTATATGACTATGCCTAGACAACAGATGGAGAAGCTGACAGTAGAGGAGTGTGCTGAAGCCGCATTATTACTAGGGGGCTTTTCTTTTTATCTGCAAAGATCATATAATAGAGAGGTTGCTAGAGTAAATTGGGCAAGCGCTAGCCTTAAGGTAATGATAGCTGGAAGAGAAGGTCAGTATAGCGGTTCTTGGGATAGTCAATATCATCAAGCCGTCAAAGAGGATACCTATGCTTCAAAGTTAGAGAGTATTAAAGTTTACGCACAACAAAGAGCTGACAGGCTAACATACCTTGCTAGCTCGACAAAAAACTTAAGTGACCTGTTTGTTAACCTACAAAGAGCAAAGATTAGTAGAGTATGAGTAATAAAAAAGAAGAGTTAAAAAAGCTGATCAGTCAATTTACCAAGGAAGAACTTATAGAAATTCTTTCTGATTCTGAGCCAAGCGAAGAAAAGGGCGATACCTCAGTACACAAGATAGACTCTGGGGCTCCCACCGAGAGAAGAAGAAGTCGTCGTGGCCGAGGAGGTAGAAAAAAAAATAAGAGGAACAGCTCTCGCTCCACGAGGGGTAGTAAGGGATCGGCGTGTCGAGTCAAGGGCCTAGACACATCCGGACAAAGACCAAACAAGTTTATTGACTTCATGAAAGACACCGTTCTCAGTTCTTCCGAACGGGCAGAGTTAGATCAGGCTTCCAAAGAGGATCAGCAGCACGTTTCGGAAAGGGTGCCTAGGACTAGATCTTCTAGCTTGGTGGAAGTGGAATGTAGGATTTGTGGTTCTGTTGAAAACGTTTCAGCAGCAGTTGTATATGATTCAAGTAGGTGGAAATGTAACCAGTGCGCAGCACAGGCATGTGACTCATGATATTACAAGACTTACCAGCAGAACGAGCAATACTATCGGGTATTTGCCGATACGGTTCAAGCGCTATGTTTGACGTTGCTGACATCATTGATGAAAACAGCTTCACTATAGAATCAAATATGTCTATTTATTCTTGTCTAAAACACATAGTAGACAGGGACGACTCTGCTCAAATAGATGTTCCTTCGATACTATCTGCGGCCAAAGAGATTGGATTAGATACTTTCTTCAACAACCAAGAGATTTCTCACTTGGCTTCAATTATGAAGTTCCCTGTTTTACTGAAAAACGTGAGGCCTTTTGCCGGAAAGATAAGAAAGCTTCAAATAGCGCGCATGATGTACGATCAGCTTGAGCTGACAAAAGAGCGGTACTTAGAGCTTAAGGGCGACGAGCCTATCTCAAACATACTGGGAATTGCAGAAGAGTCTATCTTTGAGTTTACTTCTCTTCTAGCAGACAGTGACGAGGCCCCCATTAAAATATTTAATGATGTAGAAGAATACCTAGAGGATCTTTCAGACAGCCCTATAGATCAGATTGGTATATCTACAGGGTATTCGAGATATGATTTTGCAATAGGGGGTGGCTTGCGTAGGGGCACCGTTAACGTTATAGGCGCAAGACCAAAGACAGGCAAGACCCTTCTTGCGGACAATATGGGTGTGCATATAGCGCGCTCAGGAATTCCGGTACTGAATCTAGATACAGAAATGAGAAAAGAGGATCACCAGAATAGGCTAATGGCTATGCTTACGGGAGTAAACATCAGTGATATAGAAACGGGTAAGTTTGCGGAAGATCCAGCATCAAAGAAAAAGGTTTTCGATTCGGCTCAAGAAATTAAAAATCTTCCATACTACTTTAAGTCTATCGGAGGAGCTTCTTTTGAAGACCAGATATCAATCATGAGAAGATGGATAGCTAAGGTGGTGGGTCTAAACGATAAGGGTAAAGCAAACGATTGTGTTATCATTTATGACTATCTCAAGCTCATGGATTCTGCTGAAATTAAAAGCGACATGAAGGAGTTTCAGGTTCTTGGCTTTATGATGACCGCATTACATAACTTTGCACTTAGATATGAGGTCCCCATCCTATCCTTTGTGCAGCTAAATAGAGATGGGATAAGCAAAGAAACCACAGACACAGCCTCTGGTTCAGATAGAATTATCTGGCTGTGCTCAAACTTTAGCATATATAAGAATAAGTCTGACGAGGAAATAGCTAAAGATGGTCCTGAAAACGGAAATCGAAAGCTTGTCCCTGTTATAGCCCGGCATGGAGAAGGCTTGCAGGACCGAGATTACATTAATATTATGATGAAGGGCTCGTGTGGTCAAATAATAGAAGGGTGCACTGCATTCGAATTAGAGGACGGGATTAATGGAAACGATGAAGAAGACTTCTACGAAGACGACGAAGACATCCCATTCGTATAAATACGGCGACTATGCAAGACTTAGGGCACTTTCTAAGCTCGCAGCGGGATATATGGACCAAATATATGAATATTTTGGCATTAAAAAATCTTATACCAATGAGATTCTGATAAAGTCCGTATGTCCCATACACGGAGGAGACAATCCTACCGCGCTTAATATGTACTACAATGGCGACTATAAAATCCACTATAAGTGTAGAACCCACCAGTGTGAAGAAATTTTTGGCAATAGCTTTATACATTTCATAAGGGGGGCATTGTCAAAGTTTAATTACAACTGGGAATCCGAGGGTGACAAAGAAGCCACCTTTACAGAAGCAGTAGAGTTTCTGTTAAAGTTCTTAGATCAAGACTTCTCTTCACTTAATACTGAAAATGTCAACATAGAAAAGATGCAGTTTGGCGGCTTAATAAATAGTCTTTCTGGAAACAAAGGAAAAACTTTAGGTATTACCCAAGATCAGTATCGAGAAAAGGTGCAGGTTCCATGCCAATACTATTTAGATAGAGGTTTTTCTAGAGAGGTTCTTGAGGAATATGATGTTGGCTATTGCGATAATCCCAGAAAGCCGATGTTTCGACGAGCAGTTGTCCCAATATATGACAATGACCACAAATATATAGTAGGATGCACTGGACGAAGCATATTTAACAAATGCGGAGATTGCAACAATTACCATGCCCCCTTTGAGCAATGTAGACATTTTCCTAAATGGTTGCACAGTAAAGGCTTTCAAAAGGAAAAGTGGTTGTATAATTACTGGAAGGCCAAAAACCATATCTTAGATACGGGTGTGGCAATACTAGTAGAGTCTCCGGGAAACGTGTGGAGACTTGCAGAAGCCGGTATACATAATGTTGTGGCAATTTTCGGCACAGCATTTAATAATGACCAGAAGCACCTGCTGGACGAATCGGGAGCGTTATCTATAATTTGTTTAATGGATAATGACGAAGCGGGTCTAAAGGCTGCTGAAAAAATAGAAAAACAATGTTCAATGCTATATAGGCTATATTTCCCAAATTTTGATAGCAATGATATAGCAGAACTTAATGTAGATAAAATAACTTCAGATATTAAACCGTGGATTGATAAGGCTCAGAAGGCCTATAAGGAGATTTAATAATGTCAGAACACTTAGCTATTTCATACCTATATCACAAGGCTATTGCGGACGAAGAAAAAGCAAAGCTTTCCTTAGAACTACTAACTAATAAAGCTGTTGGTATTGGAGATCACTCAACAGGTGACTTTTATACCAATCTTGACGAAGCGCTAGACCTTCTAGTTGATGCTCGTGATCGCCTAGAGGTCCTTAGAGAAACTTATCCTGACTGGCTGGAGGTGTCTTAAAATGCCAACCAATATAACTGAAGCAAAAAAAATATATGATATTGTAAATGATTATGTGGGATTAAAATCAGCTAGAGAACTCTGTAAAAGGCTAGTAAGCGAAGTTGCAGAGCAAACAAATAACAAATCTCTTGAAGAAAGTATTAGAATGCTATATGATTTGTATCACAGTAATCTAGCGAGCCAGATGCAAGAGTCTCAGGTTGACAGGATTCGGGAACATTCGACAGGCAGTTGGAAAGAACAACTGTAAATACTAATAAATAATTTATACGAGGAAGTAAGATGACTCAAATAGTTGGCTTTGCAGGAAAAAAACAAAGCGGAAAGAACACTGCCTGTAACTTTATTTTAGCAATGAAGCTTGCAGAACTAGGCGTTTGTGTAGCATCTCGTCTATCTAAGTCTGGAGAGGTAGAGGTTAGAGATGTGTTTGGGGAAACAAACGAAGAGCTAGAGTGGATTCCGTTTAAATCACCCTATGTAGATGTAGATGCCTTATTTGAAAATGAGCTAAGTAACTATATCAAAATTTACGGTCTTGCGGATACGTTAAAGGATTTGTGTGTTGATGTTTTGGGTCTAACATATGAGCAGGCATACGGAACTGACAAGGATAAAAATTCAGAAACCAGCATAGACTGGGAAGTGATTGAACAAATACATGGACAAAAACCTTCTGGCCGCTCAACGAAAATGACAGCAAGAGAGGTTCTTCAACATGTAGGAACAGATATTTTCAGAAAGATTGATCCTGACGTATGGATTAAAAGCCTGTTAAGAAAAATAGAAAAAGACTCTCCCGAAGTAGCTCTTGTTTGTGATGTAAGATTTGAAAACGAAGTAAGGGCGCTTCAGGACAATGGGGGTTTCGTTATAGGTCTAACAAGAGACCCATACAAGAAATCAGACAAACATTCTAGCGAGCTAGAAATAGAACAATGTCTAAAGGTCTGTGACTTTGTTTTAGACAATAAAGATATAACTATTTCGCAGCAAAATGAAAAAATTTATTATGCTGTAGAGAAATTAGAAAATGTTGTTACCTCACTAGTAGACCAATCTCTCGTCGTGCCCGAGGGCCCAGTCGAAGAAAGCGCTAAGGCTTAACATGTCAATTCCAATAGTATATTTCAGAAGCAGCTCGTTTAATTGTCACAGAATGTGCCCTATGAAATATTATGCTGAGTACACACTAGGGTGGTCTGGTAGCTCAGGTAAAAAGGCAGACAAGGGAACTATTGTTCATAAGGTGCTTGAGATAGCAGCTCTATGCAAGAAGGCTTTGCAGGATGGGCATGATACATTTGAGGATAGCGAAATAGGGAAAATAGAAACATCAAACTATGACCCAGAGTATTTAGACGCCATCATTGACAAGGTTTACGAATACTATACCTCCAGAACTACTCATCATGATTGGAAGCCTCTTGATCTTAAGCACTGCCGGAAATGGGTCTGGAAGATATTTGAGGATCAAGACGGGATGTTTGACCCAAAAAACAGGCTTGTGGTTGATGCAGAGCCACACTTCGACTTTGAGATAGAAGAGGACTGGGCTGCATATGAATATGAACTGGCTGACGGAACAAAGCTTAAAGGAAACCTAGCCCTAAAAGGAACTATAGATCTCATTACGGATGTTGGCGATGGTGTCTACGAAATCATAGACTGGAAAACAGGAAGAAGATTGGATTGGGCTACTGGGAAAGAGAAAACACCAGCCAAGCTACAAAAAGACCCACAGCTAAGAATGTATCACCTTGCGTGCAAAAAGCTTTACCCTGACGTTGATACCTTCCTCTTGACTATTCATTTTATGAACGACGGAGGCCCATTCACAGTACATTTCCAAGATAGTGACATCCCAAAAACCCTTGAGATGATTCGAAAAAAGTACAAAACAATCAAAGAAACGGAATGTCCCCAACTAAAGAAGAGCTGGAAGTGTCGAAAGTTCTGCCCCGCTGGAATGACAACATTTGAAGGAACTCACATTAAGCCGATTATAGAGAGGCGATTTGGAGCTACTACAAAATATGGTGAATACATGAGTAAGTGTGAGCAGATAAAGTATCTAATCGGAAAGAATGGCATTGAGTGGGCTACCGAAAATCTCATGTCAGAGGATTATGTTATAGGGGAATACAAGGCTCCGGGTGAGGTATGATATCTTTACCTTTTAATAAAGAGATGATAGAAAGAGCTAAGGTAAAAGCCTATTCGCTCGGCTCTATTAATAACTCAATACTTAAAGGCGCTGGTAATATAGCTGGCTATCTTGGCGAAGAAGCTTTAGCTCCCTATATAAATGCAGAAATAGTTAGTAACAATAGGGGTCTTGACAAGTATAATCATGACTTACTTTTGGAAGATGGCCATAGGATAGAAGTTAAGACCAAAAGAAGAACTGTTGCACCAATGCCTTACTATGATGTTTCCGTTGCCAAAACAAGCAAGCACCAGCAGCCAGACATATATGCTTTTATAAGTCTTGAATTTGAAAGAGCGACTAGCAATCATCCTAAAAAATATTATGGCCTAAAAAGAGTTTGGCTATGCGGATTTATGGGGACACACGACTATTGGGACGCAGCTAAGTTGTGGAAAAGTGGACAAATTGACAAAAGAAATAACTTCAAAACCCATGTTGACATGTATAATTTAGAGATAGTAGATTTACACGAAGACTTATCGGAAATACTTGTATGAAATATGTTCCACTACACGTTCACAGTGAATATTCACTTTTAGATGGACTTTCTCAAACAAAACACATAGCCTCTCGCTTGGAGGAAATAGAATCTCCCGCCTGTGCCCTTACGGACCACGGCACCGTCTCGGGAGCCGTTGATTTCTATAAAACCATAGGACAATCTTTCAAGCCAATACTGGGCTGTGAATTGTATTTGTGCGACCAGAAGTCGTCTGTGAAAGACCCATCTAATAGAAAACTAAAACATCAGGTTGTCTTGGCAAAAAATCTTAACGGTTGGAAAAACCTTCTTTCTATTGTTTCAAAGGCAAACCACTCAGAAAACTTTTACCACAAACCAAGACTTGATGCTGAGCAGCTACAGGACTGCGTTGGCGACGACCTTGTTTCCTTTAGCGGGCATCTAGGCTCACGACTCGCATCGGCTGTATTGGACAACCCAGACTGGAAAAGACACGGTGAGAAGGAAGCGAAATACCTACAGTCTATTTTTGGCAAAGAAAACTTCTTTATAGAAATCCAACTTATTGATTCTCTTCAAAATCCCGCAGCAAAGGAAGTGGCTGAAAAGCTAAGGGAGATTTCAAAGTCTACGGGTATTCCTTGCGTAGCAACACCTGATGCTCATTATTGCAGAAGAGAGGATTCACATGATCAGAGGGTGCTTCTCTGCACAGCACTGAGAAAAAGCATATCCCAAATACAAAGAGAAATCAAGGACGGGAGCCTTGTTTCTATGAAGTCCTTTTTTGAATCAGACAGCTATCACATACCAACCCACGAAGAGATGGAGCTGTTTCACACCGAAGAGGAGCTTGCGAATACAAATAAAATATCTGACATGTGCAGCGACTATAATATCCTTGGCCCACCTAACCCACCTGTCTTCGATTGTCCAGATGGAATGTCTCCAAATGATTACCTAAGATACCTCTGTCGTGAGGGTTGGAAAAAAAAGATGCCTCACGTAGGAAAGTCTCACGAAAATTTTTCTGAATATGGTAATAGAGTTAATAAGGAAATATCTATTTTTACGGAAACTGGACTCTCTAGCTATTTCTTAATAGTCAGAGACATCCTAAACGAGACAAGGGCGGGAGGATATTTAACTGGGCCCGGAAGAGGAAGCGCTGCTGGATGCATGGTTTCTTATTTAATGGACATAACCCAAATAGACCCAGTTCCTTTCAATTTAATTTTTGAAAGATTTTATAATGCCGGAAGAAACGCTGGTGGAAGAGTATCTATGCCCGATATAGATATTGACGTTCCAAAACAGTCAAGAGAAGGGATAATAGATTACATTAGGAATAAATACGGTAGTGAAAATGTTGCCCAAATCATTACATTCCAAACCCTGAAGGGGAGGGCAGCATTGAAGAGAGTTATGGCTGCTCGTGGAAACATAGGGTTTGAAGAGCAAAATACCATCACTTCCCACATACTGGACGAATCTAAAATAGCTGATGAATTACAAGACATGAAAGATGAGCTTGGAACATCTTCTATTATATGGTGGGCTCTAGAAAACAGATCTGAGAAGCTCAAGGATTGGTGTCAGATCGGAGAAGAGGGTAAGTTAGAGGGCCCTTTTGCCAGAGTATTCGAGCAAGCCATGAGGCTAGAGGGAACTAAGATAATTCAGTCAAAACATGCTGCGGGCATTGTGATGTCACCTCAGCCTATAAGCGAGGTTTGCCCAATGATTCTTGACAGGGAAGGCAATGACTTACTCGCTGGGTTTGAAGGTCCTAGCTGCGAAGATGTGGGTCTTTTAAAACTAGACGTTTTAGGCATTAAGATGCTTGATAAAATAATGGAGATTCCAAAAATTCTTTCGGAGGTATAATAGAGTGAGCCTTAGAGAGCTAATAGATTATTTGGTTAAGTATTTAGATAAGATGGACAAAATCAAGGACAACGAGGACAAAGAAAATGAACAATAGATGGATCATGGTATTTGATTGGGAAACAGATGGCCCAAATCCCGCCACATGCAATCCGGTAGAGCTTGCCGCTATACCTGTAAATCCGAGAACTCTCGAAATCAAGAGAGAACACGCTTTCAAAGCGGTAATACGCCCTGACGGATTAGATACAGAAGAATATTTTACAAAAGAAAAAAACGATACCATCGCTTGGCACGCCAAGCAGAGGGGGGTTAGCAGCGAAGAGATAGTAAGCTCATGGAAAGAGGGGCAAAGCGAAAAAATTGTCTGGAAAAACTTTTGCAATTACTGTTCGAAATATGAAGTGGACAAAAAAAGGGGTCAGTGGTTTGTTGAGCCTATACCTTCAGGGTATAATATTGTGAACTTTGACCTAGTGATTGCCAGAAGACTTGCAAAGAAGTACAAAACGAAACTTCCCTTCTCTGAAGTCTCAAAGATAGATATGATGGACATCTTGTTTATGTGGTTTGAAAATCTGGACGAGCCGTCAAGCATGAAGCTGGATGCCTTTAGGGACTTCCTTGGAATGCGAGCCGCCCAAGCACACGAGGCCTTGTCGGATACGATTGACGAGGCGGAGCTTATGGTTAAGTTTATGAAATTTCACAGGAGACAGTCGAGCGTAGGGAAGTTTAAAGGAGCGTTTTCCAGATGAAAATAGGATTTACATGTTCATCCTTTGACCTACTGCACGCAGGACACATACTGATGTTAAAGGAGTGTAAGGATCACTGCGACAGCCTTGTTGTTGGCTTACATTCTAATCCAAAAATAGACAGGGCTGAAAAAAACGAACCCGTTCAGAGTATGTTTGAAAGATTTTTGCAGCTAGACGCAATCAAATATGTGGATAAAATATGCGTATACGATACAGAAGACGATCTTCTTGAGCTAATGGCATATATCAATCCTGACATTAGATTTATTGGTGAGGACTGGCGCGACAAAAAGTTTAC
>Ga0208919_1000288_pt1 | contig 36510 bp, 49 predicted proteins | sample 4_EtaG_FD_184076 | JGI IMG/M metagenome (GOLD analysis project Ga0208919, IMG submission 184076) | Marine viral communities from the Subarctic Pacific Ocean - 4_ETSP_OMZ_AT15127 metaG (SPAdes) (version 3) | ecosystem: Environmental > Aquatic > Marine > Oceanic | place: Pacific Ocean | collected...
TTGTTGAGCTTCCTCCGAATATCGAACAGATTAATGCTCGACTAAACGATCTAAGAGAAGAGGTTGCTCAGATTAGCCAAGTAATCACTTCTAACCAACGTGAATTAGATACTCGTATGGCGGCATTCAATTGGTACTCACAGCAGCTAGAAGCAGCTACTGCGGAAGACCAGTAATGGGCTTTATAGCTGATATTCTTATTTATGCAAGTCTTTTTGTAACAGTGAGCAGCGCGATCTGTGCAGTTACGCCTACCCCTAAAGATAACGAGTTTATGGGTAAGTATATATATCCGGTCCTGGAAACAATTGCGCTTAACATAGGGAAGGCCAAGCAAGGCTCAACCGTCAATCCTATTCAATTTACAAAAAAGACAGACTGATGGCTGCTAAAAAAGCTTCCACAAAGACCAAGTCCAAAGAACCTGTTTCTAAATCCCAGGATGCCTTGTCTGAAATAAAGACGCATCAAAGAGAATGCGCCATTCGATATGAGTATATTGAGAAGCGTCTTGATGAAGGTTCGGAAAAATTCAAAAAACTTGAAATGATGATTTGGGGAGTTTATCCATTCATGGTAGCAACTATAGTTGCTGCAAAATTTCTATGACCGATGAAAGGTGCAATTCTAGCATTTATGCTAATAACAGTCGTAGAAGGCAATGTTGTTGATGGCGCAGAGAGTATGTTGTTTAAAGACATTCATCGTTGCCAGCAGTTTGCTTACTGGATAGAACATAATTGCAGAGATGCGCTTTGTAGGGGTGGGATTAAACAGCAAAAAATAACAGCTTACTGTAAGCCCGTGATGGCTGGGGCTAACCAAAAGTTTTGGGACTAATATGAGCGCAAAAAAACTTGAACCAAAATCTCGTTACGCAGAGTACGATACTGATGGAGACGGGATAGTAAGCGATGAAGAACTCGCAAGACATCAAGAAATGCTTCAGTTGGAGCTGCAGGAAGAAAAAGCAGATAGCCAGCGGAAAATGGCATGGGTGGCCATGGTTAGCATGTGTGTATTTGCTCTGCTTCCTCTTGCTCCTTTCGTCCCTGCTGATCGCCTCGCCACTTTAGCTTCGTTAAGCGATATGTTATTTCTTTCTCAAGCTAGTGTTGTAGGACTGTATTTTGGAGCTACTGCTTATATGGCGAAGAAATAAATGATGGGATTAAAATTAAGTGCTGGATTAGGATTGATTTTAATCATTACAGCAGGGGCTTTTAAAATGTACTACGACAAGTCTCAGGCTGAGATTAAATCGTTTCATTTGCAACTAGAACAATCTATTCAAAACCAAAAAACGCTTGAAAGCACTATTGAGCAGCAAAACGAAAATCTCAAACAAGCCGTTGAAAACCAGGAACTGATGATAAGCCAAGTTGAAAAACTAACAAAAGAAAACATGGTTGCCCAAAATGAGGTCACTGATATCAGAAAAAAGTTCTCAACGCATTCTATGGATGTGCTGTCCATCAGAAAGCCCAAACTTATACAAAAAATAATCAACAAGGGGACAAAGGAAGTTCTGAACGATCTTAAAGTGATTACGGATGAAGAGCAATTTGATGAAACTTCTAGTATTTCTAATATTTCTCCTAGTTAGTGGTTGTTCTGTTCTAGGTTCAGGAAGAGATATTCCTGAGGTCAACCCTGTTGAAGTGGTTACTGTGGTTAAAAAAGCACCTACTTATCATCCTCCTTTGCCTAATAGCATTGACCCTGTTCCTGTGGAGTGGACGGTGTTGAACGCAGAACTTATGCAAGAGTATCTGGATGACCTAAACGAGGGTAATGCTCCAACTAATGTGTGGTATTCATTGACAACTAAAGGCTATGAGAATTTGTCAACAAACATGGCTGAAATTAAACGGTACATTAGACAAGTTTTATCTATAATTGAGTATTACAGAGAATCTGATAATAAGGAGGGTGTCGATGGACGAGTTGATTGAGATGTTGAGACGACACGAAGGTGTAAGAGACAAAGTGTATTTATGTAGCGAAGGCTATGAAACGATTGGTGTAGGTCGAAATATAAGTGCTGATGGTTTAGGTCTTTCTGATGATGAAATCAATTATCTTTTAGAGAACGATATTGAAAGAGTTCGTAAAGAACTTGCTGAAGAATACTATTGGTTTGCTGGGCTAAATGATGCAAGACAAGACGCCATGGTAGATATTAGCTTTAACCTTGGGCAAACACGGTTACGAGGTTTTGTTAACGCCCTTGAGGGAATGTCTCGTGAACAGTTTGATAATGCAGCTGACGAATTCATGGATTCTAAATGGAGTGAACAGGTTGGAGATCGTGCAGTAGAAGTTACAGAAATGATTAGAACAGGTGAGTATCCGTAATGCCTCTTCAGAAGTATTTATTTAACCCTGGAATCAATAAAGAAGGCACAGACTTCACCGCTGAAGGAGGCTGGTTTGATGGAAACCTTGTTCGGTTTCGAAAAGGCTATCCTGAAAAAATAGGTGGGTGGGCAAAAAACACCCTTAACACTTATAAAGGAACGGGACGTAAGCTCCACGCTTGGGTTAATCTTCAAGGAACAAAGTTCTTAGGCATAGGCACTCGTTTAAAACTCTATATTCAAGAAGGTGATCAATTTTATGACGTGACGCCTTTGCGCTTAACCACCAGTGCTGGCGATGTCACTTTTTCTGCTACCAATGGTTCTTCTACTATTACAGCAACAGACACAAACCACGGGGCAGTAGCAGGGGATTTTGTTACGTTTAGCGGAGCTGCTACTCTAGGCGGTTTAGTTACAGCTACTGTTCTGAACCAGGAGTATGAAATTCTTGCGGTTACTTCGGCTAACGCATACACCTTTACGGCCAAAGATACTTCGGGAGACACCGTTACTGCTAATGCTAGCGACAGCGGTAACGGGGGAGGCAGTGTTGTAGGTGCGTATCAAATAAATATTGGACTAGACACGTTTGTGTCTGGTTCTGGATATGGTTCAGGTACTTGGGGTAGCGGTACTTTCGGCTCCGTCAGTGCGTTAAGTGCCTCTAGCCAGTTACGTCTGTGGTCTATTGATAACTTTGGCGAGGACATGGTTGCTTGTGTTAGAGCAGGGGATATTTTTCTGTGGGATAACTCAGACACGGTTTCTGCTAGGGCTAAAGCGTTACAGGATGTGTCGAACGCTAATTTACCCCCAACACTGGGTCTTCAAGTTTTAGTTTCTGCAGTAGATCGTCATGTGTTAGTGTTAGGAGCTGACCCAATATCCGGTCCAACTCGTTCTAATGTTCTTGATCCGTTATTAATTAGCTGGTGTGATCAAGAAAACATTTTAGAATGGGAACCAAAAAGCACTAATACTGCAGGAAGTTTGCGGCTTTCTTCCGGTTCACAGATTGTAGGAGCATTGCGGGCCAGACAAGAAACTTTAATTTGGACAGACACAGCGTTATACAGTCTTCAGTTTATAGGTGCCCCCCTCACTTTCGGAGTGAATTTAATTAACGAAGGGGTAGGCTTAATTGCTCCTGGAGCCGCTATTAATTCCCCTGCAGGGGTGTTTTGGATGGATCGCAAAGGATTTTATTCCTATAATGGTTCAGTACAACCTGTAGAATGTACCGTTCACAGTTATGTGTTTGACGATATCAATGAGTCTCAGAATTTCCAGTTTTTTGGATTTTTAAACCGTCAGTTTAACGAAGTAGGATGGTTCTATAACTCTAGTGATGCGGATCTTCCTGATCGCTACGTTACTCATAACTATGTAGATAAAACGTGGTCTATAGGTGAATTAGCACGAACTGCGTGGCTTGATGAGGGGGTAGAAAGTAATCCTCGTGCTGCAGGGTCTGCTAGTAGCAGCTATTATATCTATGACCATGAGTTAGGTAACGATGCTGACGGTTCGCCGATGACTAATGTGTTTATAGAGTCTGCTGACTTCGAACTAGGAGACGGAGAAGATTTTCAGTTTATCCGAAGAATGATTCCAGATATTAAATTCACGGGAACAGCGGGAACTGGACAGCAAATCAATACGGTGCTAAAAACTCGTAATTATCCCGCTGACTCATTAACCACTGATAGTACAAGCGTTCTTACCGCGTCTACAACTAAGGTTGATTTACGAGCTAGAGCGCGTCAAGCAGCGGTACGTTTTGAATCAGATGATGATGCAAATACAGAAGTGCAATTAGGAGTAGGTTTTAGGATCGGGGGAACCCGTTTAGATATTAGACCAAACGGAAGAAGATGAGTAAACTTCTTCAGGGTCGACTGCCTCTAGTTTCGCCGTATTATCAGCAATTTGTTGATGTGAACACGTTCAATAGATTTGTCCGTGTATTAGAACTTAGTTTAGATACGGTTGATCCAGATGCGGTTCCAGTGTATACAAGTTCAGATAGGGATGAGTTAAAGTTCCAAACTGGGAGCGTTATTTGGAATACAACTGAAAGCGTTCTTCAGGTATATTTAGGAGATTCGTGGCAGAATATTTCCACGCCCACCACTTCTGGACTCAGTGCAACAGCTAGCCTAGGAGAAATACAGGTGATTGCAAGCGGATCAATAGTCGTAGAGGTTGGGTGATATATGTCAAGTATTTTTAGCGATGAACAACGAACTTCTTTAATAGATTCGATGACTAATCCCGAATCTAATGCTCGTAAAATGATAGAGCAAAATGCCGACATTGGAATGCCTTCCGATTTAACCACTGAAATCCTTAATAAATACGCTACCTATGGAGCAAATACAGGTATAGGAAATGTTGGCGGTGGTCGTCTTGTTGATGCTTTAAATGAACAATACCGTAACCGTGTTGATGCTCCGCTAAGAGCGAGTGTTGGAACTCTTGGAGGAGTTACTGCTGCAGATGCTGCCTCTAAGTTGTCACCTTCAGAACTCTTAGAAGAACTTAGAAGATCGCAAGAACAGATGCTCGGAGAAAACACACTCTCAGCCGAAGCAATGGATGCTGAACTAGGGAGTATGAATGAAGCGATTAAGTTAGAAGATGAAACTGCAGAAAGTCTCTCTTCTAATGTAGAAGAACTAGAAGAATTCGGAGCTAAGTTAATAGAGTCGGAACCTACTGCAGGAAAACTTACAGGTAGTCCTGACGTAGCCGCTCCGGATTTAAGTGGTGTAAAAAGAACAAAACTACAACAGCTTAAAAAATATTTAGAAGACAACCCATTAGTCGCCCAACAGCTGGGAAAAACTCTTGGAGCAGGACTAGGTGTTGCAGCACAAGCAGCTATAGGAGAAGACGATACCCCTCGCACTATTAGTGCCCCTAGACCTCGTTTTCAAGCTGGACAAGTTAGAAATAGACCTATAGGTATGACGCAAGGAGGAGAAGTCGCAGCTGGGTTGGACGTCAACATGGGTCTGTTGTCTATTTTACAAGCTCTTGGGGGAATACTAGGACAAGAGTTGGTAGGCGAAGACGACACAGAGAGATTAGTTGCTGCAGTTAAAGCTAAAAACCAACCAACTTCTCGAATAGAACTAGACCCTATAGAAATGGACCATGGCGGTACGGTGCTTAACCGTAAAATGTTTCTGGGTGGCGGTGAAATAGACGGTCCTGGGGGCGAGAAAGAAGATTTAGTCCCGATTTGGGCTAGTCCTAACGAATACGTTGTTTCCGCTAAAGGCGTGAGACGAATGGGTGGCGGCGACCTTAGACAAGGAATCGCGGCTCTTGACAAAATAAACTTTGGTGATGAACAGTATGGCTGACGATCAAACTGCATATAGTTATCAGGCTCCTGACCAGTACATCTACAACCTCTTAACAGGGGGTGGTAATCGTTTTGGATTACTTCCAGGGGTAGAGCAATATTACGCAAGCCAGTTCCAAAACCTAGGAGCTGCAGACAGTAGCCCGTTTACTTATACCGGTGAACGAATTGCTGACTTCTCTCCTAGAGAGAAACTTGCAATGCAGATGACGGATCAAGGTATTGGAGCATTTCAACCTTATTTCAATCGCGCTTCAGGGTTAAGTGAAGAAGCCCTTGCTACGTTATCAGGAGGAACTTCTGAAGCTAAAGCCCAACTTCTACGTTCTCTACAACAGGGAGAAGACTACACTCGAACAGGGTTAGACAGAGCCGTAGATGCAGAAGGCGGTTTTCGTGGTCAGTTGTCTGAAGCTGAACGACTAGCAAGAGAAGGACAAAAACTCTCCGATCCTTACTTAAAAGAAGCGATAGGCGAGGCAAGAAGAAGTGTTTCAGATCAACAAGGCTATTTACAAGACGCACAGGATTACACGCGAGCTAGTACCGCAGGGTTCGATCCTTCTTCAGTAAGTCAGTACATGGATCCGTATGAGGACCAAGTAGTTCAGCAAGCGATGACCGATATTCGTGAATCGCAAGCTAAAAGTGACATAGGAAGACGAGCTGGAGAAGTAGGACAAGGAGCTTTTGGAGGGTCTAGGTCTCGTCTTTCACAAGAAGAGTCTGATCAAGCCACAGGACGTGGTTTAATGGACGCTGTTTCAGGAATCAGGAGTCGTGGTTATGAAGGCTCACGCGCAGCGGCTATGGGAGAGTTCGGAAGACAGCGAGGAGCTGAAGCTGCTGCTGCTGGAACTACAGCTGCACTAGGTTCTCAGGCAGGAGGTGCAAGATCAGGATTAGCAGGACTTCTTTCCTCTATAGGGGGTCAAAGAGGTGCTGGAATGGAACGCTTATCATCAACCGTTGCTAACCTTGGACAACAAGGCTACGGAGCGGGAATGGGCACTTCAGGTGCACTTACGTCAGGAGGGCAACAGCTCTACGGCATGGGGACTGGGGCTTCTTCTGCGTTAAGTGGACTTGCAGGAACACTAGCAGGGGGACAAGAAAGAGGGGCAGGAGCAATGTCTGGTTATGCTGGGATGCTTCCTGGATTGATGCAAGGTGACGTGTCTAACTTAATGAACACCGGTGCGATGAACCGAGCTAGAAACCAAGCTATGATGGACCTTAACTACCAGAATTTCGTAGGTCAGTACAATATGCCACAGCAGCTGATGTCTGGTTACGCAAACTTCTTAACTGGGGCAGGACCGCTTGCTGGTGGAACGGGTTACTCAGGAACTACACCGGCGAATCCGTATGGTACAACCGCAGGTACAGCAGGGGCGTTTAACCCTTACGCTTCTATGGGAGGTTATTTTAACGAAGGTGGACAAGTTTCTTCTAAGGGATTAGCTTCTCTTGTTAAAAAAGCTCCTCAAGCAATTAAGAAAATGGGGTTTAGTCCAACTAGGAGACGGGGAGGAGGAACCGCATCTCGTTTCCCAATGGCTGCTCGTAAGATGAGGACTGCCTAGTGGCTAATAATTTCGGCTTTAACGTAGGTACCGGAGGCCTTTCGGACCTCTTTAAACAGGTCGAAGTTAAACCTGTGCGAGGGGTGCAATTCGCTCCTACCCCTAGACTTCCTAGAGAAAGAGAAAAAGACTCTAAAAAAGGAGTACAGGGAGCCTTACTAGGGGCTATTTCCCCGTTACTAGGTGAAGCGGCTGTACGGGGATTGGGAAAACTTCCTGGTTTAGAAGGAATTCTTTATCAGCAAGCCCCTGAAATCCTAAAGGAATTAGGCGTTGAAAAACCTACATTAGGAGAAGAGTCTTCTGAATCGCCATTCCGTCGGCGAACGCTAGAAAGCATGGCGGGTCGAAACTTAACAGAGGACGAATACGAAGCTCTTGAAGATAACGAAGTTTTAGGAAAATTAAGACTTGGAGAAATAGAGCGTAAAAAACCATTAAATCCTTTCGAAGAAGAAGCTAGAAAACGAAGAGAACTGGTTAATAAGGCTCTTCCCGAAGGGAAAGTCCCTAGACAAAAAACGCTTATTGGAAAAGCGTTAACTGAAGCACTTACTTACGGTCCTTTAGCTGCTTTAGACGAGGACGCTGTTCTTTCTGCACTTACTACAGCAGGAGCAACTAGAAAAACCCAGAGCGCAGTCGACAATGCTAATCTCGAAAATTATCTAGCAAGACAAACTAAACGCGGTGAAAAATTAGTTGACGTAGGAGACTTTACCAGAGGTATTGGTAACGGGGTGGTGTTACGCGCTGACGATGACACGGTGAGAACAGTCCGTAGAGAATTTTTAGTTTCTCCTGATAAACGCACTCAGTATATTATGAGTAAAGGAGACCCCACCGTAGATTTTGAGCACGGGCCACTTGGCCCTGTTCCTGTCCCCGCAGGACAACACTTTGTTCGAGAAGATTTTCTCTTAGACCCGAAAGAGCTGCCTAAAGATACTCCTATAAAGTTGCTTGTCACCACAGAAGGGACACCTAAAAAATCAACAGGGGTGACTAAGTATTCATTAGACAAAGAGGGTAATCCTCGGGCCACAATTTATGTAACTGACCACTTAGACAACGGTAAACTTAAAACGCTTGCTGAGATGAATAAGGCTTATGGCGATATTTGGCATACCCCTGAACCAGGGTTTGCTTATGAAGCTCAACCGTTTAGAGCTAGACCACTACAAGCTCAAATTGATTGGATGGAAAAAAGAGACCTGAAACAAGGCTCTCTACAAGCTAGTTTAAGACCCTTAGAAACACTCGGTGAGTTAGCCCTAGAAGCTATAGGCAAAGGAGAAACTGAAAAAGAACGGTCTGAGCTCTTTGCAGATACTGGGGTATTAGCGGGTTTTGTAGTGGATTTAAGACGTAATGTTGATGCCTTTACCACTTTAGTAAGCGAGTCTATAGGAATGGATCCTCTCTCTTCACTAAAAGGTAGTTTAGCTAAAGGTGACGAAGAAACATACGCATTACAGTTCTTAGACGCTCAACAACAGTTTGCTAACGCACTAGACAGTGGTGATGATGCGGCTATTGCTTCTGCAAGACAGAACTTTCGTTCTGCAGCTAGACAGTTTAGAGATAATGTTGAAAAACAAGGCGGTGACGTAGGCGTTTTAAATGTTCTTGCTGGATCCGATATGGACGGGTTTGATGAGATCGCCGTAAAGCGTTCTCGAATTATCTCAGCCCAGTTACGATTAGCCTACATGTCAGCTGCACAAGATGGATCAACAGGGGTTGCACTTTCAGATAAAGACGTGGCAAATTACTTGGTTCGGGTGGGTTTTGGTTCTAATAACCCTTATGAAGTATTGGATAAAGTTGCTACTGTGTTTGAAGAACAAGTTGGTGATTTTGATTCTGACTCAACGCCTCGTACCTTATTTATTAACTCCAGAGGAACTGCCCCAGAAAATATTCGAGAAATAGACGACTATATTCGAGGGACATATGGTGTTTCTCAAGATCAATTAAACTCGGCTCGTGACATGAGTAAATCTAAAGAAGAGAGACAAGCTATTGGAAACCAGATTATAGACTCAATGAACCAACGAACAGCTGGGCTGGCGTCTATTCACTTTAACTATGACCCTGAATCAGGTCGTATTGTACTTAACGATGTTCAAAAAATCTTAGAAAATCAATTAACACCAAGCTATACGTTCTTCTTAGAAAAGATTTTACCCGAGACTAAGAAGTACGGAATGGACGTAATTCTTAAATTAAAAGAAAAAAGACTAACAGATCAGTCGGGAAGATCCCCTACCACTAAATCTGTCTATGGGAATGAGAATAAAAGGGTAGCGTTTTAATGGTTGAAACAGTAACAAGAACTCGACTGTTTTCAGGACCGCTTTGGGAAAACTGGAAAAAACAAATTCTCTCTGATGTTGGAGGCTTACAACAAGAGACGTTTATAAACGGATTAACTATTCGTGATATTTATCAAGACGACCCTAGAAGATTAAATGAATATTTACAAGACCGCTATGCAAGTGAGCTTCTAGCAGGAGCGTATGATGGAGGAGAGTTTTCTCCTATTGAACAACAACGAATAGACGCACAAGACTGGCTTGATGAAGAAAAAACTGGAACAGGTGCTCCTTTTAGAGGTGACCGTCTTCAACAGAATAGAAATTATTTAAGCCTGTATCAAAGAACAGGACGACCTGAACTAGAACCTTTGCCTAGGAATGTTCAAGAACGTTCAGACGATAATCGATTTCCGATAACGGGAATAGGAACACTAGCAGGAGTAGGAGCTGCTCTTCCTGTGAGAAAACCCGTAACTGAATATGATGTGGCTACTGAAGATATTTTCATTGATGAAGATGAACGAGAAGAATTAAATAGGTTTGAAGTTAATCCTAATCGTTATTTCCAAGCCGGAGAGAGCTTCTTAAATAAATGGATCAACGATCAGCCTTCAGACGTCGTGAGCTTTTTAACTAAGGGTCCTGGAGAGCTTTTATCTCCTTTATCTGCTCCTCTTAGACAGGTTGACATTACTGGGGAATCTCCTTGGAGATTAAAAGCCTTTTTCCTTCCTGCTAATCCTACCCCAGAAGAGATGGAATCTATCCTGTTAAATGAGTTTCCAGACATTAAAGGCAGAGTTCGTTATATAAACCCAAAAGACCCTAGTTCTGGTCTTGCAATTCGTGTTCCTAAAAAAGGAGCTTTCGGATCTGTAGGGGAGGATGGACGAGTTCAACCTGCTCAAGAGGAATGGATTCCTTTAAGACCTCAGTTTGGAATGTCTATGCTGAACGAAGAGGGACTTACGCTTCTTGGTTATGAAACAGGAACACTTTTGGCCGAAGCCGCCTTGACGCAGGGAAGAGGCAGTATGGCTAAGTTGATTAAGGAAGGAACTGAAGATTTAGTTAAGCTACCTAGAAAAGGCGGTATGAAACGTGCTTTTACTAATGCAGGAGTTACAAGTCTTGCTGCTGCTTTTGGTAGATACGCTCAAATGGCTACAGCTAGAGAAAAAGGAATTGTTACTCTTTCTGAAACCAGGATGTTTGATGATGCTAAAATTGCAGCGGCTCTTGCAGGAGTAGGGTCAATAGGCGCAAGTGCAGCACTAGGAGTTCTTTCAAAAATACATCGTTTAGCGACAGGGAATGATATTCCTGATAGTATGTTGGCTGATCTTCAGAAAAAAATTGAACAGCTAAAAGTTAGTGAAAAACGCTCTGAGTTTACTAATCAAGAACTTATAGATATAGCAAGAGAAGCTGGTGCGGCAGTAGGAGACACTATTGATTTCCGTCCTACATTAGGCCAGATGACAGAAGATGCAGACTTGCAAACAATGGAACAAGAGTTGTTTTCTTTTCTTGCAGGAAAAGGATCTAAAGCCGCCGCCGCATTCGAAGACATTATTATAAATAACCGTGAGGCTGCTTTTAAATTTTGGGAAGCAGTTACTAAAGGTAATCCACAGTTACAGAAAGTCAAGCTCACAGAGTTTCAAGATTATATAAAAACTCGAAACAAAGAACTGGTTAATGAAGCAAAGTTAGCTGCTGAAATAGAACAAGAAAAAATAATTGAATCGGGAAGACTAGGGCTACCTGATGAATCTCCTATTTCACAAACAACTGAAGACTTAGCACAACCGTTTATACGGGATACTGAGACAGGTGGAATAGTATTCAAACGGAACAGTAAAGAATTTCTAATGCAAGCTGATGAAAAATTTCAAAATTTAAAATCGGCATACGAGTCTGCAATAAACACTTTGTCCAACGTTCGTTACCCTAAAAAAGGACAATCGACTGCTCTTATAGTAGACGAGTTTAAAAAAGTCCTAAATGCTGGTGGTGCTGACGACATTATTAAACTAATGGCTGATGCTGAGCTTGCTGGGGTTTTAAAAGATTTAATTCCTATGCGTAATGGCGTAAGTACCCTTAGACAATTAGCAGGGGAAGTGAAAGACAGTAAAGGTAATGTTCTGCCTGAACTCGATTTGTCTTACGGTGATTTAGTTTCAATGCGTAATGCTGTTGAAAATATCTTATTTACTCACCCTGATAACGCGGTTAAAGCAGCAGCTAAACCCTTGCTAGAGGCAATAGACGCTCAAGCTGATGACCTATTAAAAGTAAGGGCTAGAGCAGATTTTGCAGAACGCGGAATTAATGCTCCAAGCGATCTTCGACTAGAGCAGTATATAAGAGACGAGGCTGAGTGGGCTGGTCCTTTGTTCGCAGCCCGCGATGCGTTCGACGCATTCAAAGTTAATTTTGATCGTAAATTTTTAAAAGAGTTTTCACAAAAGCAACCAGAAGAGCTTGCTCCTTTTATATTGAAATCTGCCCCTGAACAAATAGAAAAATTATTACAAAATATATACGGGTCTGCAGACTCCATAGTTAAATTACAAAATATCAGGCAATTGGTTCTTGATGACGTTCGCAAGTCAGTAGGCGAAGGATCATTAGAGGAACAAAATAAATTGTGGAAGGAATATTTCGAACAAAACGAACAGCAGTTAAAAGCATTATTCCCAGATGCGGAGTTTTTAAAACTTAAAAATTACAGCACTGTGCAAGAACAAGGGCTTGCTGATATACACGCGATAGAAGAGGCAGTTTCTGGGCTTGAAGAACAACTTGGACTAGAAGAGTCTTTTTCTAATTTTATTGAAAATATTTTAACTCCTGGTAGAAAACAAAGACTAGAGGGTCGTGATTTAGAAGCCTTAGAAAAGTTTAGAACAGTTTTAGACAGGTACCCAGAACTTCAAGGGTTAGTTGGAGAAATGACTAAAGGGCATATGAAAAGACTTATGGAGTCTTACAAAATGCTTTCTCCAACTCTCCGAGGACCAGCAGGTCAAATGTTCACAGGAGACGGGTTTAATTTTCAAGCGTTTAAGAAACTTATTGACGATGGATTGGGAAGCGGAGAAGAAGCTGCAGAAGGTCTAGCTGAACGCTTTAGTCTTATTTATGGACCAGAAATTGGAAGAAAATACGTTCAAAACCTTAGATCGTTAGGAATGCTTTTTGATAAACAACAGAAAGCCCCTGTTGATCAAGTTTTAGATAGAGGAGCTAGAGCAACTAAAGATACATTAGACGGATTTGTAGGCTTACTTTCTGCATTTCAAAGAACTTTTGTATCTCCTTTAAGTGTGTTCAGTAGACGACTTACTTTTGGTAAAGAAAAATTACGAATAAACGCGGCAGATGATTTACTTCAAATCATCATCGATCCTACAAAACTTGATAAATTGATTAAAAATAGAGATCGAAGGATGACCGGTCAAGAGTTTGTAGAATTTTTATCTGGACTGGCTTTGAGTCGTTCGTATGTAGACATCGGCTCTGGAAAAGGTGAAACCGCTACAGAAAGATTAATAAGAGACCTTGAGCAAGTAGACCCATTAGGAATTCCTTCTACTACAAAAAGTGGCGTAGACACTATGTCGCGAATCTGGGATATGTTTAAAGAATACGATATGTTTGACGAGAGTTCTCCATGAAGATACAAGTTTTTCAAAGTCCTTCAATTTTAGAAATGGCTGAAGAAATGCAATACGGTGGTAAAGTTAAGCCTCGCAAAATGTTTGCAGGGGGTATGGGAGGTTATGAACTACCAGAAAATTTACAAAAGCTAATAGGGGTGGCTCCTGAGAATCTTACAGGTAATGTGATTGAAGACGAAGCTGAAGAAACTGTTTCTGCTTCTCCTATTTCAGTTGATGCCTCAACCCCTGTTACTGTAGACGAGAATTTATTAAATTTCACTCCTGCACAAATTGCAAGAATGGGTGAAGATCTTGCTATTCCCTATATTGAAGGAATGCCTACAACGGAAGGGGCAGCAGAATGGCTGTATGGGTTTAACGACCCCTATATTGATCCTGGTCAAAACCCAACTACTCAAACTCAAACTGAAACTACGGAAACAGCTCCCACAGAAGAAGTAATAGAGCAAACAGTTGAAGAACTAATTGCAGAAGGAACACTTACCGCCGAACAGATCCAAGAATTAATAGACGGGGGAGGTTTAACAAAAGAGAATGTCCTTTCTATGTTGGAAGGAGGATTTCAATTCTCTGAGGAACAGTACGCTCAACTCTTCGAGCAAGGACTGTTAACACGGGATGAAATTGCAACTCTTGTAGACGAGGCTATTGCAGCTTCGCAAGAAGAAGGAGAAACGGAACTTAGCGAAGAAGAAATTGCAGAAATTGCAGCTAGTTCTGGCATGACTGAAGAACAGATAAACGAGTTAATTTCTCAACAAATTGGCGGTCAAGATATGACCCAGTTTGTTACACAGCCGCAATTACAAGAACAAATTTCAGGGCTAGAGGGACTGTTTCAAAACTATTTAACCCCTGACCAATTACAAGGTTACTTAGACGAGCAAGGCACTGGTTTCGATCAAACAATCCAAGAACTTCAAAATAAACTAGGTACGTTGGAGCAACAGTATCAAGACGTAACTTCTCAATACGAAGCCGATGCAGTAGAAAATCAAATAGCTCAAACTAAAGATGAGCTTGGCAATTATTTTGCAAGGTCTGCTCCTACTGGCCCACGAACAGGTTCTACCTCACAGTTTAGCTCCGGTTCGTCCTTCCTTCCTGGAGGAAGCCCAATGGCTAATTTGATAGGACAACAAAGAGAAGGACAAGGACAGGATCCGTTTAGCACTTACTTAAAAACATTTACTCCAAGCTATTCGGACTATGACGCCCCGTTTACTGCAGAAGAGTATGGTAAGAGAAACCAACCCCTTATAGGAACTCAGTATTCTAACCCGTTTACCGGTGGGGCTTCGTACACTGGAGCTAATGGTGGTCAAGTATCGTCTAACGGTATTATGGACTTAACAGATTTCAACACTAATGTTCAACCTTTTCAAAACGCTTTTAGACCGAATAAACCAAGGACATAATCATTATGGTGCCAATTAACGAACAACCGAACCGATTAGATCAAATGAGAGCTGCTATGCCTCAGGGTCAACCTATGCCTCAGAACACGGCCCCTATGCCTATGGGAAATGCCAACCCGCCTTCGAATACTCCCATGGGTAATTTGCCTCCTTCTCCTGTTGCAGGAGGAGGAGGCCTTTCTGCCCTAGAAACTGCAGCTGCCCCAGTTGGGGGAGGAGAGAATGGGCGGTTGGATGAACTCATGAATGCTGTTAACGGTGATGAGGTAGCACTTCCTGAAGAACTTATGGCAATGGAAGAGGCTCCTTTAGAAATAGCTACTGGGTTAGCTGATGCTGCAGTTAGTCTTGCAGGATCTATTCCAGCCGCTAAAGCTGAATTAGAATCAGCGTTAGCTCAACTGGATGCGATGGAGATGGCAGAAGGGCTAGCGTAACCAGTCCTGCCACTTATCATCTCCTAGAACTTCCTGAGCAAGGTCTAGTTTATTCCTAAGTGCGTCTACAATCTTCTCGTCTATCGTGTCTTTTGCCACAAGATCAACGTAGGTAACTTTATTGGTTTGCCCAATACGGTGCGCTCTGTCTTCTGATTGTAGGCGTTTCTCTAGGTCAAAGTTATTGGAGTAGTAGATTACATTCCTAGCTTCAGTTAACGTAATCCCATACCCCCCTGTTTGTGTGTTCCCTACGAAAAACCGTAGCGGAGATTCAGGGTCTTGAAAGTCTCTGATAACACGTTCACGTTCATCAGGGTGCGTGTCTCCGAAATAAGAAGATACAGCTTGCGTACCAAACACTTCGTGTAAGCTATTTACTATCTCTATGATATTTTGTCGGTAGTTCGCCCAGATGATTACCTTACCCTGCATCTCTGATATTACTTCAAACATCGCATCAATACGGTTGTTGTCTACAGGGATGTCTTTATCATCATCACTTTTCACATGGCCGCATACTATTTGATGTAGCCGTAGTAATTGTGTAAGTATGTTCGTAACAGAGATCTGTTCCTGATCTTCTAGTACCGTAATTGCATATTCTTTCAATTCGTTATAGAGCTTCTTCTGTTCAGAAGTGAGTTCTACGTCTCTTCGCTGATATATTTTGTCTGGTAAATCAAGACAATCCTTCTTTAAAACCCTAAAAGAAAAATCATCAAGTTTCGAAGTAAGTTCATCTAGGTTTCTAAACCCTACCACTTGTTTCACGGTTCTCCCTCCAAAATACCGATTAACAACTTCACCGTAATGGTTCTGAAAAGAGTAAAAAGAATTGAACCCCAGAAGATTTGTCTCCAGGGTTTCTGTTTGACTGTACAGGTCTAGTGGTGATTGAGTAATCGGGAACCCTGTAAGGATTCTTCTAAACTTAGCATCCTTACTTATTTTTATGATTGCTTTAGTTCTAGCAGCTTTAGGATTTTTAATTGTTGTTGATTCATCTACCGCGAACATTGCTAAGTGGGTGAGTATAAACTTCTCAGTAAACGTCACTCCTTTCTTTGAGCTAAAAGCTTCTACATTAATTACTAGGATTTTTAACTTGTCCATGACATCAAACAACGCGGTTAGATCTTCTTTCTCCTTCTTACGGGGAGCAGGGGACCATACCGCTATGTGATGATCTATGTGGTCAGGAAGGTGCGCAGGGATTTCCCTAGACGCCCAGTTTTTATACACTCCTTTAGGAGCAACAATAACCACACCGTTGATAGCACCTTTACTGTAAAGTATGCCTATGTTGTCAATTAAGACTTTTGACTTTCCCGTCCCCATCTCCATGAACAACGCATACTTCTCTTTGTTCCACGAGCGAAGCAACGCTGTGCGTTGATGATCAAACGGTTCAGTCTTGAATTCGTATTTCAAGACTCTATTCCTTTCTAAGTTCTAATAGAAAGTATAATAAATCTATTATGAAATAGAAAATTTATTTCCTGAAAAAAGCCCCTTTCTAATATCTATAATAAATCTCTATTACTTTCTTCTTTCTGTTTTTCCCTTACTCCTCAACGGCTTAGGACTGAGTTATTACTTCTATTACTCTATTAGTCTTCTTTTACGAAATTTTTAAAAAAGTTTTTATTTTAAAATCTAGTAATACAATAAATACCGCTTTACTTTCCAACCCGTCCTCGAGTAAAGTTTTTACTTATAAAGGAGAAATTAGAAATGACAGTTTATATTGTGCAAGAAGCTCCTGGAAAAAACTTAGTCCCTGCTCAAAAGTACGGGGAACTAGAGTTACTACTTCCAGCGAGAACAAACCTGATGCTTTCTACAGGACCAGAGGTTCAGAAGCTGAAAAGAAAACTCAACAGCTTCAGTGACGAAGACTACCTACTACTTATAGGTGATCCTGCAGCTATAGGACTTTGTTGCGCTATTGCGGCATCCGCAAGCGGAAGGTTTTCGGTTTTGAAGTGGGACAGACAGGAGATGACTTATTACCCTGTTACGTTTGATATAAGAAGAACTTCAACAGAACTAGGAGAAGTATATGTCTGAGGTAGAAAATACAGGGTTAACTTTCGAAGAGTTAACAGGGGGAGAAACAACAGAAGAGTGGAACGACTCCACCACTGACAATGAGTACGCTAAGATTTCAGCTACTGCTCAAAAGTTATTAAAGCAAGATAAAGTAATAGAGAAACTTAAAGAGGACCTCAAGGCCGCAGAAGAAATGGCACGGGTTATACGAGAACAAGAGCTTCCTGAAGCGATGCAATCTGCTAATCTGATGGAGATTAGATTAACAGACGGTTCTAAGATATCTATAGACCAGTTCTATAAAGGCCACATTTCTGACAAGAATAGAGAGAAAGCACATAACTGGTTGGTGAACAACGGTCACGGTGGAATTATTAAACATGAAATCATTGTTAAGTTCGGCAAGAACGAAAAGGAAAAAGCCGCGAATACGATAGAAAGATTAAAACAGCAGGGGTTAGCTCCTGAGGTTAAGCAAGGAGTTCATTCACAGACGTTAAATGCGTTTGTAAAAGAGCAACTCACGGGTGGGAGTGACATCCCCGCCGATTTATTCGGGATATACGTGGGATCCCGCGCCAAAATAAAGTAGAGGAAAAACTATGGCTAGTAAGAAAGTAGCAGAGCAGCAAGCCTCTGACCTCATTCCTTTCGATGACGATTTATTGTCGCAAGGTACGGGGCTAGAGGAAGCACAGTCGGGAGACTATGCGATCCCGTTTTTACGGATTCTTCAATCAATGTCACCTCAGTTAAAAAAGAGTGACGGTAAGTACATAGCTGGTGCGGAGGAAGGAAATTTCTTCAACACAGTTAGTGAGTCTGTATACGACGGTACTGAGGGAGTTCTTATTGTTCCCTGTGCGTATAAGAAAAAGTATATAGAGTGGGTTACAAGAGAGAATGGTGGTGGTTTCGTAAGCGATGCTCACGATGCCTCTTCCTTAAAGTCTTGTAAGAAAGACGACAGTGGACGTTTTATCATGGAGAACGGTAATCAACTCGCTGAGACAGCTGAGTATTATTGTATCCTTGTAGAGGATGAAAATTCCCCAGAGCAAGTTTTACTTAGCTTGACGTCCTCACAACTCGGGTTCTCTCGCCGTTGGAACACTATGTTGAACAACGCTAGGGTTCTCAATAAAGCAGGGGACGCGGTTCAAGCTCCTATGTTTTCATTCACTTATCGTTTAAAAACGATACCGCAGTCTAATGACCAATATAGTTGGATGGGGCTGTCCATAGACAAGGAAGGACAGACATCTATGCCGTTAGCCACGGCAGCATTGGATTTTATGAAAGCGGCTAGACAAGGCACTGTCCAAGTACAACAAGAACAGGAATCAGTGTCAACAACTACGGAGGAAGAGGACGAGGTAGACGTTCCATTTTAGCATTAGGGTGAGCAATGTCATTACAGGAAGAATTTGCCCACCGCTTCGCGGGGTTGAGACACGGGTATAGTGTCTTTACCCCTACGAAGGAGACGCGGGAAGATGGGAAAGCAAAAGGAAAATATGTAACTATATCCAAAACTCTCAGCCAAAAAGAACTTGAAGAGATTTGGTTACAGCACTTAAAAGGTGAGAAAGGTCTCGGCATTGTGCCGATTGATGAAGACAACAACTGTATTTGGGGATCTATTGATATTGATGAATTTTCAGTAGATCTAAAGGCTTTAGCAAAGAAACTGAAAAAATTCAAGCTGCCGTTGGTCGTATGTAGATCAAAGAGTGGGGGAGCACATTTATTCTTATTTGTGTTTGACCCTGTTCCTGCATCTACTATGCAGCGAAAACTCAGACAAGTAGCCTCGGCTATTGGGTTTGGACAATCAGAAATCTTCCCTAAGCAGACCAAGCTCTTATTAGAGCGCGGAGACAGGGGAAGTTCTCTGAATATGCCTTATTTTGGCGGGGAGAACTCTACCGGTTATGGTTTCGGCCCGACTGGTAAAGTTCTTGCTCCAAAGGAGTTTTTAGAGTATGTGGAATCGCTAGTCCTTACTGAGGAAGAATTGGAGAAACTTAAAGTTACTCCGATACTAGAAGACGCAGAGTGGTTAGATCAGTCTCCCCCTTGTTTAGAGCATTTAATTGCACAAGGATTCCCTAAAGGGATGCGTAACTCAGGGTTGTTTAACGTAGGGGTGTTCCTTCGAAAGAAGTTCCCTGACGACTGGGAAAGCAGGGTAGAGCAAGCTAATCACAAATACTTCTCCCCTCCTCTTAGTGCACAAGAAGTGTTAACTGTTACTAAACAGGTTCAGAAGAAAGATTATTTCTATAAGTGTAACGATCAACCGATTGCAGGACACTGTAACAGTCCTCTGTGTAGAACTCGAAAGTTTGGAATAGGTGCTTCAGGAGGAACTCCTCTGTTCAGCAATCTAACTAAACAGAATAGTGATCCACCTATCTGGTTCCTAGATGTGGAAGGTGGACGGTTAGAGCTGGAGACGGAAGAACTGCTGAATCAAAACAGGTTTCAAAGAAAGTGTATGGATAGCCTTAATATTATCCCACCTAAAGTGAGGGACAATGTTTGGAGGCAGATTATCCAACAACTCCTGGATACTTTAACAATTATTGAAGTTCCGAAAGACGCATCAACAGAAGGCCATTTCAACGAACTGTTAGAGACGTTTTGTACTGAACGTCCCGCTAGAGAGCGTGATGAACTGCTTTTAGGAAAGCCGTGGTCAGATAAGAGTAGGACTTACTTTCGACTAGGGGATTTAATGGACTACCTTCATCGAAAGAATTTCCGAGAGTACCCTAGGAACAAACTAACTGCTAAGTTGAAGAACATAGGAGGAGATTCCTACTTCTTTAACATAAAAGGCAAAGGCGCGAATGTCTGGCATATTCCTGAGTTTCAAGCACAAACTGAGTCTCACGATCTTCCTGACTTTGACGACAGTGTTTTATAGATGCTAACACAACGGGCACAAATAATACTCGGCCCACCAGGAACTGGTAAAACCAGCACGTTGCTAGGGTTACTCGAAGAAGAACTCGATAGAGGAACTCACCCTGAAGACATAGGGTTTTTTACATTTACGAAACAAGCTGTGCAGGAAGGAAAGAGCAGAGCGATGTCAAAGTTCTCTGTAACAAACAACCAGCTGCGTTATTTCAGGACTTTGCATTCGTTATGTTTTTATCAGCTTAGTTTGTCTAAGAGCAGTGTTATGTCTTCTTCGGACATACATGATTTAAATGAAAAACTCAACTTGCGATTAAAGGGAGCAGTTGGTACAGAAGATGGCCACATTTCTGGTATTTCTAAAGATGATCGACTACTGTTTATAGAGAATCTTTCCAGAATGAGACAAGTCAGTTTAGAGTCACAATGGCACGATGCTGAAGATGCAGTAGGGTGGTTTGAGCTAGAGAGGTTTGCCACTGGGTTGAACCTCTTTAAGCAAGATCGTCTACTTATAGATTACACAGATATGTTGCAACTGTTCCTCGATCGTGGAAAGGCTCCGAAGCTAGATGTAATGTTTGTTGATGAAGCGCAAGACCTTTCTCCCCTTCAATGGGCCGTTGTTAGAAAGTTATGCGAATCAGCTGACCGTATTTATATTGCCGGTGATGACGACCAAGCGATCTATCGTTGGGCAGGAGCAGACGTAGATTATTTGATTCGTAACTCTAAAGATGCTATGGTGCTCAAGCAGTCCTACAGAATCCCTAAATCTATCCACACCCTTGCCGAGCGTTGTATCGGACAAGTAGGATCGCGAGTACATAAAGTCTGGAATCCTAGAAAAGAAGAAGGCCACGTTTCATGGGAACCGTCTTATGAATCTATAGACATGGAACACGGGGAGTGGCTGGTGTTGGCTAGAACAAATTACTTACTGAATAACATAGAGGAACACTGTAGATCTGAAGGATGGTTTTATAAAGCCAGAAATAAGCCTAGTGTTTCGGAAAGAAAGGTTATGTCTGTTCGATCCTGGGAAGCGTTTAGAAAAGGGGGCGAGATACCCTTCGTAGAACTTACCAAAGTGCTTACTTATTTAAAGATCCGTCTACCTAACTCCCTCGAGAAATTCGACTTTGATACTAATATATCATATGCTACGGCTAAGAAACACATCCCCAACCTTCCTAACGAATATTGGTACGATGTTTTCATTGGAATATCCGCTGATGAGCGTAGCTATATCCGAGCGATGCTTAGACGCGGAGAAAAAATCACTAAAGAGCCAAGAATAAGGCTATCTACCATTCATGCCGCCAAAGGAGGTGAAGCAACTAACGTCATTTTACTGACCGATATTTCGAGTCGCGTGTATAAATCTTTTCAGGATAATCCTGATGACGAATCACGTGTCTTTTATGTGGGTCTTACGAGAGCGAAAGAGAATCTATATTTAATAGAGCCTCAGACACAAAAATACTTCCCCCTTTAGTGCTTTACTTTCTAGGGGTCTTTAAGTAAACTAATAAATAAGAAAGGAGAAACTACTATGGCGTCGATACGCAAGAAGCTTGACAAAAATGTCAACGACAGTAAGAACACACGCATGGATATTGCTAGTGGAAATATGCTAGGAAACTGGCGACCTGACGAAATCACACACATGACTCGTTACGATAAGATTTCCTCCCTGTGTATAGAAGAAGCGAAAATGCTAGGCAGACCTGTCAATGTGTTAGAAGCAGGGTGCGGAGAGATATGGGTTCTTAGGAACTTGTACAAAGCCTACACCGTTAAGAAGTCTGACGTGATCTCTTCTTATTGCGGAGTTGATATAGACCCTGCTTGTCTCAACGAGAAACAAGGGTATAGCAGCCCCACGGGACTAGTTGAAGATTCTACTTGGTTCAAGAATTTCAACGGCAGGATCGATATTCAAGACCTCACCGTTAATCCTGTGTTCGATTTACCTGACAACTCTATTGATTTCTTCTGGACTACAGAGGTTATTGAGCACATGGGCAGTCAGTACATATCGGCATGGCTTGATGATGCTAACCGTGTTTTGAGACCAGGAGGATTAATTTACGTTTCTACTCCTAACCACGACGGGTCTAACGACAAGCTCCCTGAAGATCATGTATACGAGTGGGGGTTTGACGAACTTAAAAAAGAACTAACTCGACATACTCGAGGCTGGTTTTTACAATCTGTAGTCGGCACGTTCGCTCAGATGCCTAAGCTGAAAGCGGCTATGCACAAAGACGATGAGGACGGGGAATGGCGGTTGTGGCAGGATCAATTTGAACTGTTACAAGAACGCTACGGTAAACAGTTTCTTAGAGTAGTTGCTGCAACCTTTTTCCCAGAAGTCTCCAACAACTGTGCGTGGATTCTAAGAAAGAAAATGGCATGAGAAGCATGCCTTTCATTTCAGAAGAAATTGTTCTCTATCTATACTGGATAGAAGAACGAGAGCGAATTAGACAGAAGAAAGAAGACTTAGAAGAAGATCCTCCGTGGACTCACGATGAGATCTTACAGAAGTTTAAGTTTTGTCAAGTGTTTAGAGAAGACGATAGAACCACTCGTTGGTTTGCCGCGCACATACGCAGACCGTTATCTGCAGAACCTGAAGTAGCGATGGCGACTATCATCTTTAGATTCTTTAACCTGATTGAGACGGGGAGAACTCTCCTAGACCACAATCTGCATCTCGAATGGAACAGGGAGAAAGCGATTGAAGAAGTCAGCAAACAACCGAAGTGGGTGACAGGGGCTTATATTGTTAAGACTCCTAACCGCATGAATAAGGTTAAAGGAGTTGCTGAATGTGTTTCTCATATCTGGGGGAATCGTGAACAGCTACTTACTGCACTAGAGAGAATGACTACTCTTGAAGAGGCTTGGGCATTTCTTATGAAGTACCCCTACATCGGGCCGTTTGTCGCTTACGAAATTGTGACTGACCTACGGCACACTTATCTGTTTGATGAAGCTACAGACATCTGTACTTGGGGGAATCCAGGACCAGGAGCCATGCGAGGGCTAAATAGACTTACAGGCAGACCTCTCGACTTCACTCGTAAAACACACGACTGGCACACAGAGATGCGGATCCTATACGACATTTGTCAAGAGGAGTTGGTTGTTCCTGGGATGACTACAGAAAGTCCACATTACAGAATGCCGTTTGAAATGCGTGAAGTAGAGGGAGGACTTTGTGAGTTCGATAAATATTCTCGAATATACAAAGGAGAAGGCCGCACCCGTAGTGTGTATGACTACTCTAAGCGAGAGAAACCGTTAATAGAGGATTTAGATAAAGGAGAAAGCAGATGGGGAAACTCAAACAGCACGTGATGTGTGGGGAGGAAAGCTACACTGAAAAGGTGATGCTTTACTATGGCAATTTTCTAGTTGCCTGTATGGGGGATAGAACTATTCCAAACACGTGGCGAGATGCGATTGACGCAATACATTGGTCTATGTATTTAGAAGGAAAGGAGATCAGTCGATTACAGATCGAATATATTCTTAAAGAGAACACGGAGAGTTTATATGAAGACGATTAGAGCTAGGAACGTGGATGAAGCTCTTTATCTAGGAGTGGACTTTTTTCGAGGCCCAGAAGGAATTAACTACAGAAAGCAAGAAAGTAGAAACGGAACAACAAGGGAGTCAATCGGCCCTGTGGTTACGCACTACACGAGACCTTGGGAACGTGTTTCGTTTCAGAAAGAACGCGATGCAAATCCTTTCTTTCATTTGTACGAAGCTATCTGGATGTTAGCGGGTTCTAAAGAGCTGAAGAAGTTGACTTACTTCAACGCAGGGATGGCTAATTTTTCAGACGATGGGGTGACACTAAACGGGGCTTACGGTTATAGATGGACTAAGACCTTTATGTGGAATCAGATCGACATAATTATAAAGATGTTAAAAGAAGACCCAGACTCTAGGCGATGTGTTCTACAGATGTGGGACGGTGTACACGATTTAAACAGCTCGAGTATTGACATCCCCTGCAACACAAACATCTATTTCAAAATCAGAGATGGAAAACTACAGATGACAGTCTGTAATCGATCGAACGATATGATTTGGGGAGCTTACGGAGCTAATGCAGTTCATATGTCAATACTGATGGAATACGTTGCCGTTGCAGTAAACGCTCCGATGGGTTCGTACTACCAGATCAGCGACAGTTTTCACATTTATGAAAACGAGCAGTGGGACAAGATAAAAGACCTATCAGGCAGAGGATTCGGTTCTTGGTTTTCCTCCACCTACCCTAGCCCCCACTATCCTTTAGTCTCAGACCCAGCCACATTCACCGATGAGTGTATGCAGTTCATACAGACTACTCCCCCTACCAGACGGTCTGGCAACCCAGAAGAAGTGGATGATTTTTCAAAAGCGTTTACTACGGAAATTTATAACAACACGTTCTTTCCTGACGTGATGATACCTATGGTTTCAGCGTTTAGAGCACACAAGGCAAGAAAATACGAGGAGGCGTATGACTTTCTTAAAGAAGTTAAGGCAGTGGACTGGCAAGAAGCCGCATTTCATTGGATCAAACGAAGACAACTTAACTGGGAGGCAAAACATGGCACTGGATCCTAAGTGGCACGACGTTAGGACTATCGCGCAGGACGATATGCTCAGCCTAATTGAGTCTGAGAAGTCGTACGGAAACTCTTGGAAAAGACGTGGAGGGACTGGGGCTTTTATGATGTTAGCTCGTAAGTTCGACCGCATCGAACAACAGAGTAAAGACTGCAGTTACGATATTTTCGAAGCGGGTAATAAATACAACGGCGAGGACGGTCTATTAGACGATATAGGGGATCTTAGACGATACCTCTTACTAGTAGAGCATCACATTAGATACGGTTCTAAAGAGCCTATAGAGGAAAGGGATGTCGAGACAGATACCGTTAATTCAGCCTGAAAGTGAGTGGTCGGCTCCTGAGATACTTCCTTCTTTCTCACCTAACGAAACGCTGGCAGTAGACCTTGAGACATATGACCCTGACCTGTCTAAACGAGGACCAGGATGGGCCACAGGAAATGGACACACAGTAGGTATTGCGGTGGCCAGCAAGACATGGTCAGGCTATTTACCGATACGTCATGAAGGGGGAGGAAACTTAGAAGAGGAGATCGTCTTACGTTGGCTCAAAAATACCCTTGAAAATCATAAAGGTATCCTTGTTTTCCATAATGCACTTTACGATGTAGGGTGGCTCAAACGAGAGGGGATCAATATAACGTGTTCGATTAGAGACACAATGTTCGCGGCCCCACTCTTAGATGAAAACAGAAGATCCTACTCCTTAAATAATCTAGGCAAAGATTACTGTGGAGAAGAAAAAGATGAGTCACTGTTACAAAATGCAGCAACCGCTTGGGGAGTAAGCACCAAAGGAGGACTCTACGCACTCCCTGCTAAGTATGTTGCACCTTACGCAGAACAAGATGCAGTTTTAACTCTAAAGCTCTGGGACATGCTCAGCAAAATGATAGCCTCGGAAGGGCTGCAGAAAATATACGATCTAGAGTGTGACCTAATCCCACTGCTAATTGAAATGCGTTGGAGAGGAGTGAGGATCGATATTGATCGAGCTCATCAAGTCTCAAAAGAACTCTCAAAGAAAGAGCAGCAACTACTGGTGGAATTCAAAAGAAAGTTCGGCACCTCTGTAGAGATTTGGTCGAACGCTTCAATACAAAAAGCCTTTGATAACAATGACATATGGTATCCTCACACTGAAAAAGGAATGCCCAGCTTTCAAGCTAAGTGGTTAGAGAACCACGATCATGCTCTTCCTAAGATGCTAGTGGCTGCTCGGAAGATTAATAAAGCTCGGACTACGTTTATTGATGGGATGATTTTAGAACACTCCTCGGATGGAAGAATTCACGCTGAAGCGCATCCACTGCGTAATGACGGGGGAGGAACCGTAACAGGGAGATTCAGCTACTCGAATCCAAACTTACAACAAGTTCCTGCTAGAGACCCTGAGATCGGTAAAATGATTCGATCCTTATTCATCCCTGAAGAAGGAGCACACTGGGGAGTGTTCGATTACTCTCAACAAGAGCCTAGAATCACGGTGCACTATTCATCACTACTCGGACTCACAGGAGCAAACGAAGCAGTAGACGCTTATTCCAGCCAAGATGCAGACTTTCATCAGATCGTAGCAGATATGGCTGACATACCTCGGAAACAAGCTAAGAACATAAACCTCGGCCTGACTTATGGAATGGGTAAGGATAAATTAATTAAAGAGTTAGAGTTAGAACAAGACGAAGCGGAGAACTTGTTAGAAGTATACCACGCAAGAGTTCCTTTTATTAGAGGGATACAGAACAGATGCACTCGGATAGCGCAAGAACGCGGGTATATAACGACTCTCGGAGGCAGGAAATGTCATTTCGACCTGTGGGAACCAGTCGGTTATCTATCTGACGAAAAACGAACACCTTTACCTAAAGAAGAAGCTATTGATCAATACGGAGACAATCTCAAACGATCGTTTACTTACAAAGCACTTAATAGATTGATCCAGGGATCAGCAGCAGACATGACGAAACTCGCGATGCGTGATCTGTGGAGAGAAGGACTTGTTCCACATCTACAGGTTCACGACGAGCTCGACTACTCGGTCGAGACAGAAGAACAAGCACAGCTCATTGTCGACAAGATGGTGAACTGTGTTGAGCTAAAAGTTCCACTGGTTGTGGATTATGAAAAAGGAAAAACATGGGGGGATGCAGAATGAAGATACAGAGTCTTACTCAGGAAAAAATATCTAAATTTGAAAAAAGGAATCTCGAAATCTTTAGACTTTACTCAGAGGAAGAAATGACTCTTGAATCGATCGGCGAGAAATACAACCTAACCAAGCAGCGAGTTTGGCAGATTGTACAACGCTGTCTAGAAGGACAAGGGGACTACTACTCGAAACACCGATAGGAGAAACAGTGGCTAAAGAATCACAGTTATGGAAGCTGATTAAACCACATTTCCCAAAAGATGCACATGTTCAGCGGATCGAAACAGGAGGAACAGGACGCGGAGTGCCTGATGTAAATTTCGCTCATCAAGGAAAAGAGATTTGGATTGAGTTAAAATCGATCAAAGGAAATCACTTAACATTGACGGAATTCCAGATTGTCTGGATGCACAAGCGAAGAGCTAGCGGAGGGAGATGTTTTATTTTAGCCAAGAAAAACAAAGAGTTACGAGTATTTCGCATAAGAGATTTTCAATTAACTGAGCTACTACAGGGAAATGTGAACTGGAACACAGAACCAAGATTAAGTCTTGTTCCTCCTTACGATTGGGACACGCTCTTTAAATTCATTTTACATTCGTATTAATGCTTTACTTTCTTTTAATCGCGGTTTACGCTAATAAAGGTAGCGCGGCATACGGTTACCAAAGAAAGTAGAACTGAAACAAAGGAGGCCTATTATGGCAGCAGCAGTAGAAACCATGGCGTACTCAGGCGAAGTACCGTGGCACCGCGAAGGTGTTGCAGTACAACCTGACCTAACGCCATATGAAATGATGGAAGCGGCAGAACTTGACTGGACGGTTACTAAACGTAACACTTGGACTTCAGCAGTACCCATGCACGAGTACGAACCTGACGAAAAGGGCAACATCGCGTTGCAGCTTTTACCCAACCCAGACCGCTTTGACTTAGTACGCGATTCTGATAACGCAATACTTGGTTCATGCGGTAGCGACTACCAACCCATACAAAACGAGCGTATTTTTGATTTCTTTCAAAAGTTTTCTAAACACGCCGACATCACTATGGAAACGGCAGGTAGCTTAAAGAACGGCCAGAGCATATGGGGTCTTGCCCGTATAAATGACGCGTACGAACTTAACGGTGGCGATGAAATGAACAGTTTTGTACTGTTTCACCAACCGCACCAACCAGGATATTCTATGAATATTCGGGGCACCGAAGTTCGAGTTGTTTGTAACAACACGTTGCAGATGGCGATGAAAGGACAAGCGAGTAACGAATTTCGTATGTCACACCGTTCTGTGTTTGACGAAGTACGAGAGGCCGAAGCTCTTAAAACGATGGGCGTTATACAAGAGATGCGTAGCGAGTTTAAGGAGGCTGTGAAGTTTCTTTCTACCAAGAAAGCTACGGAAGGTCAGGTGCTTGAGTTTGTTACTAGAATCCAACAACCTACCTTATTCAAAGAGTATGCTGAACAGCAGAAACTCAGAGAAGAGGGTAAGAAAATTGGCGAGCCTATTCTTTTACGCGAACAGTTTAGTAAATACGCTGAACTAACGCGACGTTCACTTGAAGAATCTCCTGGAGCGCAACTGAAATCGGCCAAGGGTACTTGGTGGGGCGCACTAAACGCGGTTACATTTATTGAAGATCACCAACGTAGCGGTGACAATAAAGTATTTAACGCGATGTTCGGAGAAGCTTCTACTCGTAAGACTAAAGCGTTGAACTTAGCTCTTGACTATGCGAGGGCAGCGTAGTGGGAAGAGTTCAGAAGTTAAACAACGCAATAGTTGTGGACGAAGACACCATCAGTAAAATCTGGTGGTGTCTTAACCAACTAGCAGACCCAGATCTGTTAGAAAACCCACTCTCAGAATTTGAACAGCTACAAGAGGCGAGCAGAGATCTTTCTCGTTCCATAGCTATCAAGATGAGATTACAAGAGTGCAACTTATCTGAAGACTTGGTTAATTACGACCCAGACTCTTTAGATGAGTTCAACGAACTAGGAGATACGAATGAGTGATGAGGATTATGGGATAGACTATAGTTTTGATCTTCCTACAGACATTAGGGGTAAAAACACAACCCAATGGGAATTGTTTAAAGCACCCTTCTATGACAAGGAACAAAAGAAAACAGTTTACGCTTCGAAATGGTTTATACCTGACGCTACAGGAGACGATAACGCTTCGAAACTTAAAAATAGACTTGACCAATCGTATAGAACATATGCGAAAAAGTTTGTCGATATCAAAGGAGAACCTCTTCTTGATGAAAAGGAAAATCCTGTGGTTGTACCGAAATTCATAGCTCGAGTGTTACTCGAAAACGAAGTAAGCGGGGTCCGAATATGGAGAATGGAATGACCGACGAAGACGACATTGCCTATGATGTTATATCAGAACTTGTTGCAATGGCAGTAGAGCTTGGAACTACTGCAGAACGATTAGACAAGATCTGTGAACAGTTGAAAGTTCTTGAAAAACGAACGACAGATCTTTTGACACTAGTAGCAGAAGACAACATCGAACCTGAGAGTGGTGCGTTGTTTGACACTGGAGAACCGACTGGAGCATACGTTAATCAGGATCCGGACCTCAAGACTAAACACTAGTGTACTTAGTGCTTTACTTTCGTAAAGTCGTAGGTTACGCTAGGGGTTCCTATTAACGTAGGCAGAAAGAAGAATGGCTGATAGAAAGGAGAACCAATATGGCCGCAGCAAAGAAGGTAGCACCAGCTACTACGAAAAAACCCGTTGTCACTAAGACAGCACCGAAAACACCTGCCCCCGTTGTGAGCGTACCTCTACCCGAGGCATCCACACGTGGCAGAGCGAAGAAGTTGTATCGCACTACAGGTAAGTCTATTTCCGACGTCTCTAAAAAGACTCCACAGTTTCGCGCATTAGGAGCCGGTTTAGAAGATATCGAAAGTAAGGAGTTTGATAGAAAATCATTCTCGATATCGCAACTTGTTGACCTCTCGGTAGAAGAGGGCCACTTAGACATGGCTCGTACCAAAAACCCTGAGAAACAAAAGAAGCGTATCGCTAACGAGTATACCAAAGACTTGTTGGCAGAAGGTTTGATCGAACTGATATAGACTAAAGGGGGCTTCGGCCCCCAAGTTTTCGGAGAAAAGTATGAGAAAGAGTACAAGCAACCGAATTAGATCGGTTAAGGAAGCAGGGGAGAGAACGAAAAACCCCGAGATGAAAAGATACTGGGCAGACGTAGAGTCTTACCTAAGAACAGGATACTGGAGACGCGACGAAGTAGTAGGGACTCCAAGAGCAGGTCGACTATGAAAGCACAAATAGTTGATGACGGTTCGCTCGACACCATAGTCGAGTACAACGGAACAAGAAGAAGGTACAGCACAGAATTTAGAAACTCCTTTAAGTCAGAAGGAGATTTTCTACAGAGTACATTCAATGATTTTTACGATGCAGAAGGCGAGGAGCTAGACATACTCTACGAATTAATGGAAGGCGATGCAACAATATGTCCTGACCAGAAATGCGGAGAATGGTTTAGTTTCGACAGACCGAATGAAGAAAAATACAACGCGGTGCAGTGTGATAAATGTGGATGGTTCATGTTACTAACCAGGAAACTTCCTGAGATTCCACCGAACTTGCACCGACGAATAGTAGTAGACGCAGAGACAAGTTATTAGACCAAAGAGTGTGGCTTCACTCTTCGGAACAAGCCTTGCCCACTTGTGGTCGAAACGGGCTTTAAACAACTGGAACAATAGGCCAGCTATTGTTCCTCCTAACGAGCTTGGCCCACTTGTGGTTGAAAACGGGCTTTTATAGGAGATCTGAATGAAAAGAACAGAACAGGCGATTCGTGATTACATCGCTGAGAACGAAGATATTCTCAAACAACGAGTGATCAACATATTCATCGCAGAAGTAGCAACTTCTGTATTCTTTGCCGACCTACACAACGTGACGAGGCCTACGTGGTCGCAAGAAGTACGCGACGACATAGAAGACATAGTAAAAGAAGTTTTAGACTTTGACGAGGACCCCACGGTCTCGGCTTAGTGCTTTACTTTCGGGTAGTCCCTAAGTAAAGTATAAATTGGCGCGGCCTACGGGCCGCAGACTACAACGAGAAAGGAGAAAGAAATGACACACTTCACTGGGAGTGATTTTGACCACAGCGTTCTTAGACGCTATTACGAAGAAGCCTGTAGTTTTTCATCATCACATACAAGCTCGATGGTGGATTACCAAATAAGCTCTTACGAAACAGTAAGCAGTTACATTCGTAGTGACTTTCGAGAAGAAGCCCAGCTTATCATGGCTGGTATGCATCTTGAAGCTATGTTCCATAGCGTTGTCGGACAGCACGACCCGCTAGAAAAATGCTTGTATTTATTTGGAGACGATAAATATGACCAAACATTGCTGGCTCGAATACGACACTTTACTGACTGGCTTAACGAGAAGTGTTTAGAAGATGATCACATTTACATAGAGAAGTATAAAACCCATCAACAAGAAGTCCTTGATAAGCTCAAAGAGATCAACATCTTCGACTTGATCTACGAAGACCAAGACAAAAACATCTCTGACTATCAAGAAAACAACTACAGGGCCGGACCAGAATACGCCCAGTAAACACAAAAGGAACCATTATGGAAGAAGACCCCAACGGAATGTTTCTCGATCCAGTGAAACTGGAAAACTGTGTGCTTTGTAAAAAAGGCATCGCACCTCAACGAACCCCAGAAGGGGACATTTTTTGGACTCACGGACACAATGCTGTACCCGTGGCAGAAGGACAGTGTTGCGATGACTGTTGGAAAACTCGTGTTTTGCCAGAACGATTTAAAAGGTAATTGTTCGATGCATCATAAGAACCGGCGAGTAGTGGCGTCGGGGAGGATTCCTGCGGCGAAAGCCGTTCAACCGCCCAACCATCGCAGTATGTTGGTTGAGGAAAATAAGGAGCGATGAAGGGAGGTTGCATCGAGGCGTGTTTTAGCAACGAATCGACAGGATTGATTACTTGGCCCTGTCGAGGGTGGGACACGTCTGAATTTGCCTCGAATCGCTCCGACTACTACACCTATTAACTTTGACGTGAATCGTTCCGACTATTACACTAGAAACCAGTTCTATTCGATAACCAAAGAGGTAAAGATGGATAGCGAAGAATTAGACAGACAGATCGAAGAGTTCCTCAAGAAAGGAGGCTCAATCGAACACGTTCCTGCGGGAGCGAGTGCCGATAGGCCACTGAGTGAAAAGAAGAAGCTATTCGGACTGTCTAAAAGACGACCAGGATTTGACAAAGAAAGACTGGTTTTAACCCCAAGTGATAAAATTCCTTGGGACAACTAGAAAGGAGAAAGACTTTATGACTGAACAACACCCGACAGGGAAAATATTAAAAGACATCCCTGCTCCCGTACATCATGGGAAGGCAGGACGCACCGCAAAATTTCCACTCCTAGATATTGGAGAATGTATATTCTTCGAAACGAAGAAAGAAGCCGCGAGTTTTATTTCCTCACAACGATACCAACTTGGCAAATATGGAGTAACCAATTTCAAAGGTCGATATGTGAGAGAAACAGAAAACGGACAAACCGGCGTTTGGAGAATAAAGTGACCAACAGCTACGTTATTAAAGCCTGTAGTTATACTTACTACAGGTACTCATAATACAGCTATTGGGATTGCTGCTAGAGCGTTGCGACCGACCGCCGCGTTATCGCGAAGGGTCGTTATGTCGCCGCGTGCTTTTAGTGCTTTACTTTCGGGTAGTCGCGGGTTACCCTAAACGTAGCCCCGCGCCCGTAGGCGGGATTTTTAGAAAGATAGAAAGACAGAAAGGTAGAAAGATATGTGCGATAACAGAATAGAGGTCTCAGTACCGAAAGGCTGCGATTATAAGATCGTTGATTACCGTTGTGGATCGACCGGAGTATACGGTCAGATGATCCTGTGCGAGAAATGCGAACCACAGCGAGAGCACCGCGAAGGGTTAGCCGAAGCAGATAATGCATGGCTACGCTCTGCGGGATGGGGGGAAATATGACAAAAAGGAAGAAAAATATGGATGAAGAACTAAGAGACATAGTGGACTACAACCACTTGTTCAAACTAGCCGAAGAACGGTTTTACAACAAGATCAAAGACCCAGAAGAAATGTTCGAGTCTTGGGCTCAGTACAACACTAAGATCGATCACCTTGGAGGAGCTTTGCTGATCCATATGGATTACGGGTTTTTAGGGTTGACGGAGCACAGCTACTGGGTACTGTTGGAAAGCGGAGAAAACCACACAGTCGATAAAGACTGTTACGAGCACCTAAACGATATGCTGATAGGGTGTTATTCAGAATCACCTTTTAGGGAGAAAGAATATGCCTAGACAGATTATAGATGCGCAGGAAATATATTGGGAGTGGGGGGAAGCGTTCGATAAGTTTGGATTCGGGGACGGTGACGGTTGGAACGGAACCGATATCGTAGCCGACTTTATTGAGATTTTCGGATACGAAACTAAACGCCAACAGTGGGGGATTCATAACTACATGATTATGGACCTGACCGTGTGGTGTGGACCGATACAGATATCAATCATTCCAAAAGACATCAATATGGGTTACGACAACCCACACGACTACTTACCGAGAAGATTGATCGAAGATCTGGAGATGAAATTCAATGGATAAAAGACAAGGATCACCTTACGATCGAGGAGCTTCCGATGCGTACTACTATCGAGAGCCAGATCCTCATTATTACAAACTAGGCCGCGCCTCGAAACGAGTCGAGAAGAAAGACATGAGCGACGAACAGAGAGCTGAGTATCTTCTAGGACACTACGAAGAGACCGACCGGAAAGACTTTGGAGAATTCAATGACGAATAAAATATACGATTTCTATCTTCGACGGGATGAGGAATCACCAGCCTATAAACTATTTAGAGGAACCGAGTCGGATTTTAAAAGAGTAGAAACTCTCTACGAAAAGCTGTGGTCTATAGTGATCGATAAAAACTCTTCAGAAGACATCTCAAATGATACTCTGTCCGATGACCCGATACTGTTGAGTTGGGAGGGGGCGGGAGTCGAGATCGTAGCAGAGGACATCGACACACACGAACAGTATTGGTATTTTGGATGGCAGACCCCCTCGATTGCAGGACCTTCATTGAGGTTTAGCCAGAAACTACAACCAATCGGCACGCAGGTTATAGCGCGATAGGAACAACGCATAAAAAAGCCCGCTCAGTGGCGGGCTAATCTAGAACCGTGGTTCGTTAAACGTAAACTAGTCTACTTCCGTCTACCAGCCTATCACGACTAATGTCGTCCCAATCGTCAATACGATATTTCTTGAACGTCCTATCGTAATCGCCTTTAACGTACAACTTTTTGGCGTCTGGTTTGAGTTGCATCAACTCGCCTTTTTTCACGTCTCGTACTTTAAGAATTGGCATGAAGTGCCTCCTTCTCCATTTCCAATGCAGCACGTCTCTTGGCTGCTTTTCGCTTTCTTAGAAGTTCCATGCCAACCGTTTTTCGGAAACTGTTCTCGTTGCGGTGTTGTCTTTTCTTACTCATCTTTCTTCCTTTCTATTGGTTAAGAATCTGGTCTCTGATTTCTATTACTTTTTCCACGTCTGTGGGGTCTGACCAGTTTGGACCCCCTGTGTATTTCCGACACCATTTGATATACTGCTTGTCTGTCATCTCCTCCTTTCTACTGTTTAGTAGCTTTGTTTTGTTTTCGACATACTGTCGCCCTTCTTTAAATCTAACCAGTGCAAACCCTCCTGTCTCTGAGAGTTCTTCTAAATCTCTAATTAACCCCTCTTCTCCTACTTTCCGATAACGTATGTCGTAATGCGCTGTTTGATATGGAGGAACAATTCCGTTGTAATCAGTGCCGAGTTCCGCTCTAAACTTTCCATATTTTCGGTTAGTAAGTGCTTGCCTGAGCCACATTCTCTCTGACTCCCAATATCCTTCCCCGTAATGAGGTCCTGGTTTAAATGGACCTATCTCATATGTCTCTCCCAATTTCAAAGCGTCTATTGCTTTCATATGTTCGAGTTTTCTTTCCTCTGATTTTGTCATTTCAAATCCTTTAAATGCCCCCCGTAGGGGGCGGGGTAAGTTAAATAATCTTAACTAGGTATGGGTGACAGTGGCTGTCGTGAATTATTCCCGTCATTCGAGTACTGCCCGTATCAGGGTCACTCCACATAACAATCTCCCACTCTCCTGGTTCCCCGTGGTCAGCTTCAAACCATTGGGTGGCGGTTACCGTTTCAGTGGGAGGTATCATTTCATACAGTGGCTTAAAGCCCGAGTCAGTCATTTCAATATACTGGCCCCAGTGGTCTATTCTAGTACCGTCAGTAGGCGCGTCAGTGGGATAGTCTAATTCTATCAACTTTAACGACATACTCTCTGGGCGAAGTGGGCTCATTCCATCAATCGTATTTTCGGGGTTAGCCAAAATATCAATCAACTCCCTACTAAACTTAGTAGTCGTAGTAGGTCTTTCGGAAACCATTTCCATGGTTATATCTTTCAAATCCATCTTTCTACCTTTCTATCTTTCTAATAATCCCGCCCGTAAAAAAGGCGGGGCCGCGTATAGTATAGGCTACCAAAACGGGGATAGTAAAGCACTAAAGTGCTATTAGAAAGGAGCGGTTATTAGTCTATTTGAAAATAAAACTTTTTTTATTTTTTTCAACAGAATTGGCTAATAGAGTAATAGAAGTAATAGAATGAGGGTTAAAGTCTCGAGAACAGTGGATCGTGGTGAGTGTCTAAAGTAATAGAAAAACTATTAGTTATTACAAATGAAACAGAGAATAAGTAAGAGAGGGCGTGAGCGAAACATTTTGTTTTTTATATTTTATTTTCATTCTAAGATATAGTTCACACATCGAAACACCTCGGAACCATTGCATGAAAGACTTACAGTACATCCCAATGACTCCTGCTGATGATGGCAACGGGTTCATCGACCCTGACGGTAAGAAGTGGCAACCGTTAAATCCGAAACAGAAGAAGTTCGCCAAGGAGTATCTGAAAGGTCAGAACGCCACTGAAGCAGCGGTTAAGGCGGGGTACACTAAGAACCGCAACGCAGCTAAGAGACAAGGCAGCGTATTACTGAATCACAACCCCTTACTCAGAAATTACCTGATAGACCAGGAAATAAAGGAGGCAGAGAGGGATAGAGTTTCCATGGAGGGGCACCTCTCCGCACTCCACGATTTGAGGGAGGAGGCGAGGGGGCAGGGCCAAATCAACGCAGCCATCACAGCCGAGATCCACCGAGGGAAGGTCGGGGGGCTTTATATCGATCGACGCGAGGTCTTGACCGCACAGATCGACGCACTGAGCAAGGACCAGATCCTGGATCGACTGACGCAGCTCATCACGAAACGAGTTCCCCACACCATCGAGGGAGAGATCACTAATCGGATCGGATCGATCGAGAAAGAAACACCGATAGAGCGATAGCCGCGCCACCCGCCCACCCACCCTTTT
>Ga0208919_1000291_pt1 | contig 36308 bp, 39 predicted proteins | sample 4_EtaG_FD_184076 | JGI IMG/M metagenome (GOLD analysis project Ga0208919, IMG submission 184076) | Marine viral communities from the Subarctic Pacific Ocean - 4_ETSP_OMZ_AT15127 metaG (SPAdes) (version 3) | ecosystem: Environmental > Aquatic > Marine > Oceanic | place: Pacific Ocean | collected...
GAAGAACGCAACGCCGCAGAACGAGGTCAACGTCATCGGTCAGTTGATTCAGCAGGCTGTAGTAGGTGACATGGCGCCCAAGCAGATAGACGAGGTAATCGACTTGGACTCTATAGTGATGCCCAAGACGAAGGTAGTGAATGGACGATAACGCTGCCGCACTGAAGGCGCTTGAGTGGTTGCGCGACCCGAGGAGTTCTCTTCTTTCTCTTGGGCAAGTGCATGACCAGAAGACGGGGCAGTTCGTAAAGTACGCTCCCGACCGTCTGACGCATACATTGCAGCAGGGCATTCTTGACTATGCTTCAGCGCCCCCACGTACAAGTAGCGGGCAGACGAAGTTCTTAACGGTGCTCACAGCACGGCAGATGGGGAAGAGTCTATCGAGTGAGTACGTGTTGTACCCGAAAGCGGCGTATCAGCCGGGGCATGACCACGTATGTATTGCAGATACGCGCGACCGGGCGGAATATCTCCACAAACGGGTCCACCACTTGCACGAGCGCTGGCCTACGGCGTTGAGGTCGGAGACATTAGCGACGCGAGAGACGAGACAGCTAACTTTTCATCCCAGGCAGGGTGGAAAAATGCGCGTTTTGTCTGCGGAGGCGGGGACGGTGGGTGTCGGACAGTCGCCTGACAGCTTTCATGCATCGGAATGTGCGTTTTGGGCTGATTTTGCAGGCTCGATGTTCCTTATTTGGCCTTCTTTGATGAATAGGGACCACGCATTGGCGATTTTCGAGTGTACTCCGTGGGAAGCTAACGGCGATTGGCATCATCATTGCCTCGAAGCTAAACGGGGTGCGGGAAGGCATTGTTACGTCTTTGCCCCATTTTGGGACGGCGTTTTGAACGAACGTCCCTGGGCAAAAGACGATGTACTGGAAAATGAGGAGATTGCCCTCTTAAACCAGTACGGAGAGTCCGGATTGAGGAAGGAGCACCTCGCATTCCGGCGTCTGATGATGGATACCGACGTTAAAATCCGTCGAAATCCCGAACTCTTCCGAGTTTTCTACCCATTCGACGATATCAGTTGCTGGATTACAGCATCGAACGCAGCGATTCCTGCTGGTGCGATAGAGAAGCATAAGAACAGTCCGGATTTGGTCGATTGGAACCCCGTGATGGGCTACCAAGAGTATGAGGCTCCACAGCCCGATGCCCTTTATGTCCTTGGGGCCGATCCTTGCGGCCATGCCGCACGCGACCATGCATCCTTTCAGGTCCTAAAATGCTATGACGGCGAATGGACACAGGTGGCAACGTATGCAGAACACAGCGAACCCATTGTTTTCAGTAACAAAATCGTGGAGATTGCGACCCGCTACAATAAAGCGATGGTCGTTGTCGAATCCAATGGAGTTGGACAATCCGTCCTCGCGTTGCTTCGAGACTGGGACTATCGAAACCTGTTCTATGAAAAGCTCAAGCGACCTGGCTTCACTACGACAAGTAAAAGCTTGGACCAGTCGTTGGGATGGTTAGTTGATGGCCTGCTTGATGAACTGGTGTTGTACGATAAGGATTTGATCGACCAGTTGATGTCGTACAAGAACGACAAGCGCATTGAGGAGAACCCGAACAGCGAGATTATGCGGGGGAGTTCATCGAGACGCCGCCGTGACCGCCACCACTGGGACAAGGTGAGCGCTTTGATGATGGCGTTGGCCGGAGTGCGACAACTGCCGAGACGGCAAAAGCCACAAGCAGAACGGCTTGAAGAGAACGTGGTACTGTTCCCATCGTGGGACGCATGGAACGATTACCAAAATAAGGCAAACGCTGATAAGCGGAAAAGAGAAGCCGGTTCTTCATTACGGAAGTCCCACGGTGCTTGGTATAACAAAGGCCCACGGAGGCGGTAGCTGATGGCACGCAACTACAGAGAAGAGTACCTCCGTGACCATTGTAGTGAAACAGCCAAGAAGCGTCGTGCTCGTTGTAACAAACTACGGAGAGAAGCATTACGGAAGGGGCTTGTTGCGAAGGGTGATGGGAAAGAGATCGACCACTGCGTTCCGATGTCCAAGGGCGGTTCGGATAGTTCTTCCAACACCCGCATTGTAAGCCGCGCCACAAACCGGAAGAAGCAGGATAAGCGTTCAGCATAGCGCTACAGGAATAACTAATGGCATTAACAGGCAATCAAATCAGCGAACTCATCGGAGTTCACAAGTCCCGCAGCAGCCGCGAACGCAGCCAATGGGACCGTTATCTCCGTTGGTACCGTTCCCAGTATTGGGGCCCTACACCGGACATGGCGTTTGATCGCACTTCTGATCAACAGGTATCTGTTGAGACAAACTACCCCTATGCCTTTATCGACTCGATGGTATCGAGCATCGTGCCCCCGAACCCACAAGTAAGCGTCGTTCCTCGGGCACCGAAGGTGGCGGAGAGCGCGAAGTACCGGCAGGCGCTGGTTAACGATGTGTTCCATCGCAACCGGATGGCGCAACACCTTTGGCGTTTGTCTACTTACGCCTCTGTATGTGGCCGTGGTGTGATGAAGGCAGTGTGGCGTTTTGAGAAGCAGTCGGTAGAATACCGCGTCATCGACCCGCGTTTCATCTGGTTTGATCTATCCGCAGAGAAGTGGGAAGACATCAAATACGTGATCGAGGTCACCGCGCTTACGAAGGCCGAGTTTGAGCGCCGCGCGAAGTCACCGCTTGACCCGAAGAAGCCACGCGGAAAGAAGCGTTATGCTCCCGAGGTTGCAAAGCGCGCCGAGTTCGGTAGTTACCCGACGTGGCTCAAGCCTGCATTGAAGGACGCGCAGCAGATTAACAGTGAGGTCTTTGATTGGGTCATCGTATATGAAATCTACGACCTGACTTCGAATCTGTACTACCATTATCTTGAAGACATGCCGGAGCCCTTGTTTAAGGGAGACCTACCGTATCGGTTTGTAAAGAATCCATACCGTTTGCTGACGTTTAACGACAATCTCCAGAGTCTTGAAGGGATTAGCGACATCCAAATCATCGACCGTCAGCAGCAGATGCTGAACGAGTTGGACACATTGGAGCTTCGTCACGCCCAGGCAACAATCCCCGTCACGCTTTTCCATGCAGGGATGGTAGATAATCCCACGGCTTTCGCGAACAATCTGATGGAAGCGACCTCTCCAGGCGATGCTGTTGCGTTGAATGCGCGTCCTGGGGTTGGGATTGGAGATGTAGTTGCGCATACTCCGACAGCGGTGCTTTCTCCGAGTTTCGACAAGATGCGAGAGCGGTTAATCCGTTCAATCGAGTTTGCGCTTGGTCTGCCGCAATACGCCCGTGGCGTCGTCGGTGTGGCAGATGTGGCTACGGAAGTGGCGTTGGCAGACCAAGCCATTCGAACTCGGAATGGCCGAAGGTTACAAGCCATCCAATCATTATTGGAGTGGGCAGCGAAGGCGACCGTGGGGCTTTATGAAGAGTTCCTACCTTCCGATTCACAGCTTCCGATTCGCCTTACGGGTCGGCGCGAGTCGCTGATGGTGACCCGAAGCAGCCTTGCAGCACGCCACCCAGGCAAGAAATACGCACAAGAGCCGATGGATTACGACTATGAAGTCGTACCATTCTCTCCCACGGAAAACAGCCGAGTGATTCAGTTGAAGAACTTGAGTCAGGTACTCGACCTCTTCTTACAGAGTCCCGATGTAGATAAGCGAGCGCTTATGGAGATGCTCACCGACCTCCTTAACCTTGATGCGAGCCTGCTTCGAGACGAGGAAGAGGTAGCAGCAGAACAGCAAGCGATGGCCGCAGCGGCAGCGCCCCCAGCAGGAGGCGCACCTATGGGAGCACCACCACCTGGGCCAGAAGGGGTCGCAGGTCCCGGCGGCGTTATTCCAGGAGCCCCCACAGTCCCCATTCCGCCTCTCCCCGTTGGCGGCCCAGGAGTAGGATAAGATGGCAACATTATCAGAGCGGAAAGCAGAGTTGCGTAAGCTTTATGCAATAAGAGATCATAAACGGAAGTTGGGCCAACCTACGGACGACATCGATAGTCAGATCATTGCAGCGAGACGTGCTTGGAATGTCACAGAGCCGCATCCCAGCGATGGCGATGCGGTTATAACGAGGGAGCAGATGGTTGGGATGCCTGCTTCGCCGACCTCTATGCGTAGTCCAGTAACTCTCGGGCCAGCAGAGGCGGTAGAAAAGGGCGAGAAGGGGCCGAGAAGAGTCGCAGAAGAGAGGCTACAGGCCGCCCAAGCTGCTTATGACGCAAACCGAACATCGAAGAAAGTTGAAGATGAGCTTAAAACTGCTAAAAGAAGCTACGACGCCCTTCTGGGCAGAAGGATCGAGGGTGTGGGGGGCCGCTTTGGTCAAGCAACGCCTCCAAAAGACTTTAAGGGGAAAGTCGGCGATGCTCCCGAAGATCTCTCGGCTGAAGAAGCAGAGATTGCCGACATTGTGGGATCTCGTAAGATTGGTGAGACAGGCATTGTCAAGGCAGGCTCAAGCGCGATCACCCCGAGACCTTCGATAGAAGCGCAAAGGGGGCTGGACAGGGCTGCTGCTTTGCAAGAGCAGATTGCTCAAAGAGAGCGGGAGCAAGAGGCTTTCGCTGCCCAGCAAGGGGGTGCCCCGGCACCCGGTGACCCCGGAGAGGATACACTCCAAGATGTACTCCGGCAGGGCGGGTTTAGGGGCGACGGAGGAGAAATCTTCGAGGGAGGGGAGCCGCCTAAACAGCGGTTCTACCGCCACCTACCTCCCCAGGTAGCAGTTGAGCCCACTCTTGGGCCAGCACCAGCACCAGCACCAAAAGAAGAGCCAACAGTCCGCGAACAAACACAGGGCGCGGCAAAGAATGCGCTTAATAATGCGGGCAAAGCAGCCAAGCGCAAAGCATATGAAGCAGCGGGGATATTCTAATGCCTATTTACAGTATCGATTGTCCTGAATGTGGAGTCATCGAAGACTTCCTTTCTTTTGAAATCACCGACAGCACGCACCCTTGCCCAGACTGCGGGACAACCTCTCCGAAGCTTGCGTCTGCTTGTGTGACAGTGGGGCCGATGCCCTCAAAGCCAATCCAGTCAAACAGTGCTGGCATTTCCATCGAAAGCAACTCGCAACTTCGGGCATATAAAGAGCAGAACCCGAATGCGAACTTCGTAGATACTTCTTCTGCGTATTGGAAGCAGAAGAAAGAACGTCTTGCGGAACGCCGAGAGACTTCGATCAAGAAGCAAGGCTATAAAGATTTCCAAGAATATAAGACCGAAAAACGAAAGGAAGTCGGTCGTACTCCCGTTACTCCCAAAATCCAAGTTGGAGGCTGAAATGGCCGAACTCCCCCCTCCCGAAGAACTCGAACAGATGAGCATGGAAGAGCTTGACGCTCTTGCAGCACAAGTAGCCGGAGGAGCACCTCTTCCTGGGCCAATGGATCCTGCAATGGCAGAGCCGATGCCTGAAGCTCCGATGGAAGAAGCTCCGATGGAAGAGCTTCCTGGTACGGAAGCGCCCCCGATGACGGGTGTTGAGGAAGCGCTTGCAGGTATCCTTTCTGCAACAGCGGATGCTTCAACGGTTGTACAGCAGCTTCGTGAAGCTGGTTTTAAGATTGTTCCGGCAGACGGACCTTCGGACGACCAGATGGAGGCCATGACTCCTGAAGCGGAAGAAGAGGCTTCGGCAGCGGCTGAACTGGTTGATGGTGCTGAAGAGGTAGGAGATGCCGCTGAAGAAGAGGACGATGAGAAACCCAAAAACATGAAAGAGCGTCGTCAGCGTGCGGCGCGCAATGCGCTTGAAAAAGGCGCGTAGGAGCCACAGATGAGTGAAGTTGCCACAACTGAAACCACTTCCACTGAAGATGACGCACCAGTAGAAGTTTCCTCCGAATCCAGTTCGGGGGGAGCTTCTTCTGACGCATCTGCGGGCGCACCGGAAACCTCGGCGGACGCCTCTACAAACGGGTCGGATAGTTTCGACTTCTCTGGTTGGGACGGTGCGGAAGAGTCTTTGCCGGATTCATACCGTCCCGTCTATACGAACATTAACGAGCGGCTGAATACTGGCGTTAATGATCTGCGTGAAGGCTTACGCCGCGACCGCGAGATTTACCAGGCACTTCTTGATGGAGAGGATGTAGCGGGTAAGCAAGCAGAAGAGCTAAAAACCCTACGCGCCGAGTTGGAGGGCTTACAGACAAACTCTTCTTCCTGGGCAGAAGAGAAGACGGGATTTGAATCCCAGATTTCGGAGTTAAGCGGTAAGCTCAACCAGCTTCAGGATGCCGAACAGGCTGCTGTAGACGAGTGGGCGCGCGGATTCCAACAGCAGCATGAACAGATTCTATCGGATGAGAAAGTAAAAGCCGATTTTGTTGCGATGTTGGAAGCGGGGGTTGATCCCGAAGTTGGGATCGAGCTTATTCAAGTGCCGGAAGCCATATCTAATAAGGCTTTACAGTACATGAGTGACGGTGTTCCCGGTAGTTATGCACTGCGGCTGGCAAAAAACGAAGCACAAGAAGCAGAAATAGTTGAGCCTCGGCCAGCAGCACAGTTGACCGCAGGAGCCACCCCCGCTACAGTTCCAAATAGTTCGGAGAAATCTATTACTTCGAACACTTTTTCCATTAGGGATGTTCGTCGTTTGGCGGCAACCCGAGCTTATAAAAAGCGTACTGGATAACTTCCACAGCCAAGTGAGGAGATAACTCATGGCCATTTCCCCCGAAGTGCTGAATGATGCGCTTCAGGAGCTTGCTCCGACGTATTCCAACCTGTTCGAACGTTTCTCTCCCGTTCTTCAAAAGATCGTGGACAAGGGAAACATCGAGCGTAATCGCGTTCGCGGTCCTTTTAAGGAGTTCCGTGTTGTCACTGACGGTCCAGGTGATGTCACCCAGATCATAGACGGTGGCGAGATTCTCGCTTCTACGCGCAAGGACATTACGGCCAAGGGCAGCACCTATGGTGCGCGCTTGATCTACAGTTTCCTTGTTCCGGACAAGGATATGGCGGAAGCAACCGGACCTGCTGATGTCGAGCACATCATTAAGCAGTACCCGGAAGCGGGGTTGATGGACTTCCACCAACGTATCGCCAAGCAGCTTATGAACGGTAACGGAACCAACGTTGGTGGTTTCCTTACGTTCAACGGCGACACGACTTACGCCTCGCAAGACGGTACGAACCGTGCCGGTGCTTTCGAGTTTGACACTGAAGCATCTCAAACCGATGCAGTTTTTGGTCTTACCAAGAACACGGTTTCGGGATGGTTCAACGGCTACCGTGACATCTCTTCGATGGCTTCGGATGGTATTTCCAAGCTTCGCCAGGCATACTTCGGCGCTTCCCGTCGCGGCAAGATGAGCGGTCCGGTTGACCTTCTTCTCGCTGACGAACTCTCCTACACCAACTACATCGACCTTCTGGATGATCGCATCATCGTCGAAGATTCGGTGAAGGGTGAAGGCGGAGCGGAAGACTTGAAGCAGGGAATCAAGTTCCTCGCTGCAACGATGTTCCTCGAAGAGTTCCTTGAGCCGACTGATACGGCTGTCTTCAGTGCAGCAGCACAAGACGGTGTGATCTACGGATTGAAGACCTCGACGTGGCACGCTTACACCCTGGGCTCGGATGCCAAGATGGAAACGACTGGCGACTTCGCCATTCGTGGCCCGCTTCGTCGTCCCGACATGGATGCTCACCAGTTCGAGTACGTCCTTTACATGGGTATGTACTGTGACATGCTTTCCGCTAACTTCGCCGTAACCGGCGGACGCATCCCGTAAGGAGTTTACAATGCCTACAAACGCTTTTCCATCAACTATTACGCAAGTAGATACCGCTGCTCGTTTCCCCCTGGGCTACGAAGTGACTGTTCCGGCTAAAGGTGCAGGCACTACGGCTGACCGGGGTGAGCAGGTTTGGATCTACGTCTTCAACGATGATGCCGCCTGGGCAGAAGGCATCGTAGTCATGCGCGATGCTACTACCGTTACTTATGATGGCGTGCTTTCGACAGCGGCTGTTCCTGCTATTAGGCTTCTCGGCGTTGCCCAACATGTTATCGCTGGTGGAAGTTACGGCTTCATTTTGAAGCGAGGAATCGGCGAAGTCCAAGCAGACGATACTGGTAACGATCAAGCAGACGATCCTTTGGTTACCCGAGGTGCAGTCGGTCGAGCAGACGTTATGGCTGCTGGTGAAGAACATTGTGTCTTTGCCTTCTCGACAGAGAACGCTGGCGCTTCAGCGGGCGATAAAATGACCTGCATGATCAACTGCCCCGGATAAAGGACGTAGCCCATGAACAGGGCTGACATTCGTCAGGCTGTCTTCGATCAAGTCGATTGGCAGCCTGACACATCCGAAACACTGTTGAGTAGGCTCAATCGATTTATCAATCGGGCCTACCAACAGTTAGCGTTAGAGGCCCCATACTTCTTCTTTGAAGATAAGGTCTCTTTTGCTACGCAGCCGGATGTAAAAAATGACAAGACTGCTGCTACAGATCTTGTTCGGACCGAAGCTGGGAATGACCAGTGGGTGCTCACGCGCCCTCGGGGCATTGCCGGTGTTGATAACTGGGCAATAGATGGAACTTGGGACGGTCGTGTAATCGAGGTCAAAGACCCTTCGGGCCAATGGCATCGGCGCATCGCGCGAGAGTTCTGGGAAGATGTTCCCTCCAACCTACTGTTTGTTTCCTTGGATCGCCCTTGGCCAAACACAGTAGACATCGACATGGAGTACCGGATTACTACTCCCCGGTATTTCCTTCCGGCTGATGTAATCCAGGTAAACTCGGTACGTCTTTGGGATCCCACGCGACGCGCTCCTCTCGCTTTGACTTATGAAGAGGTAGCGGAGCGTTACAGCCTGGACGATATTCAGGGCGCGACGAACGCTTCAGGAACTCCTGTCCGCGCATTCCGTCAGGGGCATTGGAAGATCCAAGCTCCTACGAAGGCCCCTGAAGTAGAGAAAGCCGGTCCCTGGAGCGGTTCAGATGCCGCTGGGCAGTTCGACTACTGTTTCACGTATATCTGGGGTAAGCGGGACGCAGAATACGCCTTATCAACAGGCACAAGCGAAGCGCTGTGGGAAAGCTCGCCCTCCCCGATCAGCAGTAAAATCGAAGCGGCGATAGGTTCAGCCACCTCTTCAGGCACGGGAGTGCGTCTAACGCTGCCCAATATTGATTGGATGCTGAACTTCGACCAGACGGCTACTGCTCGTAAAACGCACAGTGGTCTACGCAAACGCATTTACCGCCGTCGTTATACAGCTACAGATCAGCACACAGACAGTGAAACACCTGAAGTTTTCGAGTTTCTGGCAGAAGTCGATGGTGCCACAACACTCTACGAGGATAACGGCGCTACGCTTGCTGACATCCAGCATCGCTTACGGGCGATTCACGGGTATCACACACTGCAACTCTCCCCCCTCCCTGATGCTCGGTATGACGTAGATGTTCGTTGTGTGCGCCGTCCCCGAGCACTCGACAATGACTTTGATGTACCGAATCTCCATCCAGAAGCGATGGATATTCTAATCTACAAGATTCTCGTCCTTTTCTACGAAGCGATGGGTAACCCCGAGATGTCTGTTCGATCTCAACAGATGTATGAGGACAGGCGCACAACCCTAAACAATCGGTATGGGTCTTTACCTGATACCTTCAGGAAGCGTCTTGCGCGGGCTTCTGATAGGCTGCCCAGATCTACAATGCTGATTGATACATCTGGAGATGGTTATGGATATTGAATACGATTTGCCTGAAGGCGCACCGATTCCTGGCGCGATGTACTACTGCCACGCTGCCGACGGTACGCGCGACTTCATCACGGTAATCGCCCTTGAGATTGCCCGAGACGGTCGTCATTGGCGCGCTATTGTTTCAGGCGTCCGGTTTGGTAACGAGCGTATTACTGATACGGACAATCGCCTTGTCCGAATGAAGTACACGCTTTATTCTGCTCCCAGCCCTTCTGCCGCGTTCGCTGACCTTTCTTCCCAGGCAAAAGAGGAAGAAGCGCCTAACGCAGCAGACCTGGAGCTTTACGACCAGATCTTGTAGGAGCCACCATGCCCGACGAAAGGAATAGGAACATCGTCGGGCCGCTGTTCTTACGAACGCAGTCCGATGAGATTCTCGCCCCCGAGAACGTAGCAGAGAAGATCGAAAACTTCGAGATTACTGCTGCGGGAACTCTGCGTTCTGTAGAGGGGCCGCTTCCCTTTGTTCCGGCCATCCCCCCTGGTCCTGCCAGCAACTCCACGACAACCTCGCCAACGTACCCAAGCTACGGAACGATGCACGGCATCTTCCACGCCAAACTGGATGGCGGTGCTCGGGATGTGCTCTTGGTACATAGCGGGGGCGATATTTTAGAGTTCAATGGGAAAGCAGCAGGGACTCTGGACACCTGGACTACGCTGGTATCTACCTCTTCTGGGCTACTCAATAGAACGCTCCAGGATGACTCTTCTCCGCAGTTTCCCTGCCAGTTTGAGTCTACCCCTCGGGGAATCATCATTGTCCCCCAGGGAGGCTCTGAAGCCCTAATGTATGACGGAGATATTCTTCTCCCTCTGGGCTATTCAGGTATACCCCCAGCGCCCCAAGGATTAGGGCCGGGATCCGGAACCTCTAACGACTCTTCAAGTGTAAATAACACGGGGTATACAGTCGGATACTACCGGATGAACCAATCCGACCAAACACCGACCTCAAACCTTCAAAGATGTAACGCTTTTGGGGACGGTCGATTAGGCACACTCCAAACGACACCGGGAATGATCGCTCCGAGCGGAACGGGCGGTACTGCCGATGAAATCCCAAATGCAGGCACCCTTCTTCCAGGCAGCTATCGTTGTGCGGTTCAGTGGATCAACCATTTCGGAGATATATCAGCCCAATCTCCCAGATCTAACCCGATTACATGGGAAGCAGAAAACAGTGATGTAGACCCGCTTGTTACAACTGTTCCTGCTCGCCTCACCTCTGTCTTAAAGCAAGTGCTGTGGAACTCTGTTCCCCAAGGGCCAGACGGGACTAAAGGCCGTATTCTTTCGCGCACGCTCGATGCGCGGAATGCTGAAACTACAGATCTCTTCGTACTTACAGGAGACTACGCAGGCTCCACTACAGGCGCTTTCGCCACGATTCCAGATAATATTACTGAAATGTGGGCAGACAACACAGCGGATGGATTATTATTCAATAATCCGCGTGAAGTTCTTCCAATGCCGAAGTTCCGACTCTGCCGAGTTGCGATGGGGCGGCTGTGGGTAGCGAACACACGGTCTGATCCAGGCATCCTCATCCCCTCTTATCCAGGCATGTGGGGAACGCTTCAGAAGGATGCAGAGATTTTCCCAGATGCTTCTGGGGACGAGATTACAGGTCTTTGGCGTACTTCGGGGGGCCTCCTCGCTTTTACCGCGCAAAGTACCTACTATATCGAGCCTGGGTATAGTGGCGATCAACCCTTCCGGTCTTCCACACTACACCCTTCAATCGGTTGTGTGGCCCCAAGCTCCATTGCCGAAATGCCGAACGGTTTGATTGTTTGGTTAGGCCGGGATGGCTTCTATGCCTATGACGGCGAGAAGTTTGCGAAGATTTCCGATGCGATCAAAGAGACTACAGCCCGAATCATAAAGGGACGGGCGAAGCAAGCTACTGCTGCTGTCGATTACGACAAAGGCGAGTACCGATGCTGGGTAGCAGTTGATGGCAGCGTAGTTAACAACCTTTGCTTTGTGTTCGACGGTAATGGCTGGAGACAGCGTACCGACGCTAACTTTGCAGGCGTGTGTACAACCCGCGATCACCGACGCTATATGATTGGCTGTGGGCGGATAACTGATGATGCGGGCACCGCCAGGGATGGCGTATGGCTGTTGGACCATGCGGTTAAGTCATTCTCAAGCCAGTCCAGAGAGTCTCGCATCGAGACAGTGTGGCTTGCTGGTACACGTTCCGAAAGCCGTAAGAGCGCACTGACCGTGAAACTATGGCTTCGAGAGACGCACACAACAGGGACGCTTACCGTAGATGTATACCGAGACTGGCGAAAAGACAGCCCAGAACAGACGGTAACATTTGAGTTGGACTCACCTGAAGATAAGCCGTCAGCATGGGACACTGCTCTCTTGGGCAGTGAGGAAGCATATTGGGTCCGAAGACGCCCCTTTTGGAGTCGGAAAGATATCTCGATTCCCTCGTGTGAAACGTACAAGCTCATCATCAGGTCAAGCAGTCCCATTGAGTTTGTAGGAATGTCTATCGATGAAAGCCCGCGTCCCAACGCGATGCGTATGCCAAGGGGATAGAAATGGCTTGGAAGTTCCCAAAACGGAAGATTGAGTCAGGAGAACCCACCGGGGTCGAAGACATCAATGAAAACTTCGCTGAATATTCGCAGGAAAGCGGCTCGATTAACGAGCATAACTTCCGGTCAAATGCGATTAGCTCCAGAACAGAGTTGGCAGCAACAGCCGGTTTTGTGATCACATCTGCGTCCCAGGCAGTAAATCCAAACATTGTGAATGGCTCTTCTGGCCCAGACAACTCGACTGACGGTAATAATGATATTCCAGGGACGACAAACGCGTGGACTCCTATCGATGATTTGTCTATTACGCTAAAGACAGAAGATTCCCCCCTTTGGGTTCTCGTCTCACTCCAGCATTTTGGATCCGCAGACGTTTCATTTGCAATATCAATAGACGGATATGTATTACCGGAAAGCATTATTGGGGGTGTTACTTATGATAACGACCCCGATAGCAATCCGAATAGTGGTGAAAGCCCATATGTGCTTGATGCTGTTGTACCCGTGATTGCAGGGACGCATGTAGTGCGGGCTGTCGTAAAGTTTCGGAGTAGAGTGTTTTCTACGGCTACGGGTTCCTTGAATGCGATCCAAAATCGAGAACTCATTGTCGTCGAGATGAGGAGATAGGATGCCCATTACTTACAGCCGAATAAGTAACGGAGACGCCTTCGATGCTTCATCTCTCAACACCTCGTTTTCAAGTATTGAGACCTCTCTGAATGGGCTTACCCAAGCAGATGTTGCCCCGGAAACGTTTGGAAGGGACCACCTTCCGGGTTTAGTGGTGGCTGTGCCTACCCCTATCTCCCAGGTAGCGGTAGTCGAATATACAAGAGCGAACGCTGCATATGTAGGGTGGGGGCATACACCCGTTACCGATTGGGACACTATAAACACCAACGGTGGAGCAGGTGGAGGCACTGATTTAGAGCTTACAATCAGTGCAGTTGATCCTACAGACTCCAAGTACGGTGGCGTACTGGTTTTCTTAAATGCTCAAGTACAGGCTTTACGAGATTTTCCCTCTTCTGGGCCCGGAGAACCTCAAAACGAGTTTTTTGGGATCTTCGCTATTCAAGTGTATGCGGGAAGTTCTTGGTTTCACCTTGCTCGGACTGAACGGTATGTTCGAGGAGACATTCTTACGGGCGCTACTGCGGCTACGCAGAGTCTTCAAAGCCTGTTCTTCGATATTCCGATTAGGACTTTGATTAGGGCATCCGATGTCTCAAACAACTCGATTACGAAGATTAGAGCAGTATGCGCGATAGCAAAGCTGGATTCAGCCGGAACAGCAGCAGACCATAAGCTTCAGCTTAAACGCTGTACGTTGTCCGCTATCGCTTTACAGGGGAGTCTTTCCTAATGACTACAATCACTCTCCCGCATGTTTTTGTCGATGGGTCAATCGCCTCTTCTGACGAAGTTATGGAGAACTTCTACAATCCCGACCTCCCTGGGCAAAGCTTCGAGACGTTGAATGGGTATCTCGACAACTCCAACCGGGCTTCTGGGTGGGGCGAACTCGACTTCCGCCACATCCGTCAGGGCGCATTCTCTTCAGGAGAGATGGTAGGTAAGACCGAGCCTATGGATTTTATGGGTGGTACTTTAGCCAGCGCATCTGTCTTTAATCCAGGGTCTGCTTCTTCTGGCGAAGCTTTCCCTGGGGCCTATGAGCCGATCAGCGGGGCTTCAATCGAGTTCTACCTTCCTGATGATCCTGCGGCTGTTATCTTTACATGGCAGATCTTCGTAGGATCTGACGCCTCTTTCACAGCGGCTGCTGCGGGTACAGCTAAAGTGTTTCTCTACTTCTTGATCGACGGAGTAGCGCAAACCGAGACAAAGCGAGAACTTCCTTTTATGTTCTGCGACCACACCTTGAGTGGGGGTGCAGGGGCGTATAATGAGGAAAGACAGCGAGTCTACTCTGGGCACTGCGTCAAAACGAATCTCACTGCGGGCTGGCACTCGGCAAGCCTTCGGATCTGGTCATCAGCGAATCTGGCCCGTGTTAGGGTCAGAAACATGAAATACATTCGGTTTAAGTAGGAGGCGGAAATGGCTTTAGGCGGTGCAGGCGCTCTTTCGCGCCAAGCGACAAAACGTGAGGGGCAGGCCGTTGCGTCTGGGCAGATCTACGAACAGGCCCAAGCCGATGCCAGAAAGGCCAGTGAACGCGCTGCCCGTCAGACCGCTGCCCAGGCGCAAGCGCAGATGGGCGCAGTGCAGGCGATGGGAGCGCAGTCCCCAGGCCGAGGCGCTGCACTCGCACGACAACTTGGAGGAGCGATTGGTCAAGCCGCAGCAGCGGGGCAGGCTCAAGCGGCTACACAGCAGGCGGGCATTGCAGAGCAGCGTCGTCAGGCTGTCCAGGCCCAACTGGAACGCCAGCAAGAGCGTAACCGTCAGACCCGCGAGGCTTTGATTAAGGGTACAGTAGGCCTGGCTGCGGGGGCACTTGATCCGTCAGGCGTATCCGCAAAAGCCTTGAAGGGCGCGCTGGGCCAGTTTGACGATGACGATGACGAATAAAGGAAACGCATAATGGCTTACGAACAGTTTATGGATCAAGAGATCACCAACGCGGCGGGAACTTCGACAATCAAGCTTAAAAAAGGCGGTATCGCCGAGATTGTTAAGCATGAAGACGAAGATAAGGTTGGAACCGTTTATGCTCCCGGCGATGACGCCTATGAGTTTATTCGTGAGCAGATTCAAGGCCTTACCAACAACCTTCTTCCAGCCAACCAGCTTGATGGTAACCGGACGTATGCCGTTAGTGGCAACTACAGCTACATCGGGAATCCTGACGGAACGGTTGATTGGGTCTCTGGGACCGCCAGAACCCCATCCGGCGCCATACGGAGCGCTTCTCCTGATAATCCAATAAAAGTCTCGAAAGGGACGGCGGGCTACAATGAGATTGTCGCGGAAAACTTCGGAAGTCCCACCAAACTCCAACAGCAGACCCAGCCCGCAGTTGATCAAGGTGACTTGAACAAAGCCCTTGGACCCGTTGGAGGGGATGCAGCAGCAGAAGAAGAAGAAGTAGCCGAGGCAACAGGGGTAGCCGAAGATGGCCGTCCGGGAGCTTTGGTCACCGAGCGGCAACGGGCTCTCGATAAGCTCTTTCGCCAGGCAAGAAGGGGCGAAATATCTGAAAGGGCCGCTGCGGCTCTTCGCGGTGGGATGATCGCATCGGGCATCGCCGTAGAGACCCAGAGAGAGACTGATACCTCTGATCTAAAGCGCGGCTACATCGATGCTATTGTCGATTTGCAAGACAAGATGCAAGCGCTTGAGGCCGCAGAGGGTGAACAAGCCGCCAAGCTACACACCGATCTAATGAAGACCGTTGCTACCGTCGTGAATGCACGAATGGCGGCGAGCGGTACTGTCAGCGCGGCTAAAGCCAGAACCTTTGGCACTGAAATCGCTCGGCTGGGAAAAGAGCGGGAGAAGCTTGACAAAGCGTTCAGCATGACTGCATCAGACGATAAAAATCTTGCCGCTAACTATGGTAAAGAAATCCGTAGTGAGATTGTAAACGCTCGGCAACCCGATGCGAAGCTCGCAGATGTCACACGCCTTTTAACCAACCTGGATAGCCGATTAAAGCAAAGTATAGCCGAAGACAAGATTCGGATTATGCGCCAGTTTGCTATCGATTCTGGGGTTGAGCTTGATAGTTTTCTCGATAACTATTTAAGGACGGAGGGAGCTAACACAGAAACCGTTAAGAACATCCGACAGTACGTGGTAGAAGCCGACGACAAGATAGTGGAAAGCAGCGAGAGCTACCGCGAGCTTCGAGGGCAGGCGGAAGCAATGGCTGATGATATTGATGCGTTGGGCGTTGGAGAGGGGGGCCAGGTCGCCCGACTTTACGCTTCCCTCCTGGGCATAAAACCAGGAGAAAGCGTAATCTCTTCCCCTGAAGTAGCTGATGAACTCGGGGCTGTGTCGCAGTCGCTCCAAGACCAGATTGATCAGTTCAATGCAGCTTTAGAGGCAGATCCCACAGGCGTTTCTTCTGCCCAAATCAAAGAAGCCATCATGGGGACTTCCGAGTTTGAGGCGTTCAAGGAGGCCGTGGACCCGACTGGCCTTCAGGACCCCGACAGGTTGTTCAACCAGTACCGTGGGCAAGTGCGGCGTTTGAGCCGTACCCAAGAAAAAGCGGCAGGTACTGGCAAAGCCACACGGGAACTCGAAAGAGAGAAGAAGGCAGAGAAGGGCTACGAAACAGAGACCAGAGGACAAGCTCTCCAGAAGCTCTTCTTCCCGAAGAAGGCCAAACCAGTCGCCACAGCGGAAGGGGTTGAGGAGGTCGCGGAGGCAGAGATAGCACAGGAAACCCCAGGAGCAGAAGTACCAGCGGAAGAGGCTGTTGTAGATACTTCTACTCCCGCTGCCGCTCCCACGGTGGTTGAAGCGGAATCCCCAACTCCTCGGGCAGAAACGGAACCGACTATTGCGACTGGGGCCGAGCAAAGAGTCGATCAAGCGGAGAAACGAGCGGGAGCGATTCGGCGTATTATGGAAGGTACCCGGCGGCGGCTTGCAGACATCCTAAAAGGCAAGGATGCAGGCCCCGTACCGCAGAGGTACAGTACCGGAGACCCAGACCGTTTCAAGGGGGCGATAACTGATGAACTTGATCTTATAGGTATACCAGCGCCGGATCGACCGATGCCGGGGCGTATAAGTAGCGACCTTAACCAAGACTGGCTAAAAGCGCAGAACACCACACCAAGACAGGCGCAAAGGGAAAGAGAACCCACGACAGCAGAGTTAGAAGCTGCCGCGTTGAGGGGCCCCAGACCCCTGGGGAAGTAGATGGCAGACGCCGAAGCTAAAAAAACTGAAGAGGAGGCTCCTCCTGAAGAGCCCAAGAAGAGGGCAAAAAAGAAGTCGTCGCTTTCGTTTACCCGAAATCTTGCGCGCTCCATAACAGAGCCTGCAATCCAAGGTGTTTCGTTTGAAGTAGAGAAGCAGCTTCGCAGTCGAGGGCTTGGCGTTTTTGAAGAAGACCCCCTCTTTGGGCCAACCAAACAAACGGCCCGAGAGGCGACACGGCTTCAGCAGCCCCTACTCTTGGCGGCTGGGGACAAGCCCAGGGGGCAGGGGCTTTCTGCGCCTTTAATGCCGCCCACCATCAAGCGGGCTTTTGAAGAAGTAGGCTTGGCCGATGCTATCCCACAATGGCGGGAGGAGTTTGGGCAGCACGCCGAGCATATGGCACGTGACCATGAGAAGGTTGCGGCTATGGTCTCTTCCATCAACAGGAGTGACAACTACCGTAATCAGTTGACGAGAAAGCTCGAAGCCAATGAGTTGAGCGAAGGCGGGAAGATCCGCGCCCAGATCGCTTTGGGGCTGTACGAGGGCCTTAAAGACAAGGGGGGTTTACAGGGTGTCCCTGCGGGGCAAGTCTCCACCCTTCTCGAATCTGCTTACTTGGAAGAGATGAAACTTGGCCCAAAGGGTGTGCGGGTCTCGCTTTTGAATGATCCCGAGACGGGCCGTCCCCTCATCAACGTCCCCGAGATTTTTAACGCCCTCCAGCAGTCATACCTTGATGAGATTGTTCGAGAGCGCGGTCCAGGAACAGCAGAAGACCGTGCTGAATACCTAAAAGAAGCTACCCGAGAGGCTGGGCGGGACATCTTGCGTGCGGCTGGTGCGAGCCGTAACGTTGCGTTCTTTGATCCTTTAGACCCCAAAGAGCTTAAAGAGATCGCCGAATCTCCTGGTCCTATCCGGTCGATGAAGGCGTTCTTCCGACGCAGAACAGATACAGAACCCTTCTCCCCCCGCCTGAAAGACCTGGAAAGAGAGTCCCCGCTCGACTTTGTTTTCCGCATGGGGCCGTTCGACTATGCCGCTCCACAACTGAAGTTGGTGCGTGAGTATCTTGAAGAGAACGACTTTGCCGATGACCCTGTAGCTGTAACGATGGCGTCGGTCTTCTCCTTCGCTCCTCTGGGCATTAGCGAAGGCGCTCTACAGCGGCTTGGTTTTACACCGCAAGATCAAGTGGAAGCGTATCTCGAAGGCCCGCTGTTCATGGAAGAGGGCAGGCAGTTCCTCGCGATGTGGGCGAAAGAAGCTGCATTGGCAAGAGGGGACACCGAGTCTCAAGCAGAACACGTCAAAGAAACTGCATTAGACAGTAAGATCACCACCGTAGCTGCGTTCCTCCCCTATATGGTGGAGCCTGATGCGATCACCGTAGGGCTGTTGGGTGCGGGCTACGGCGCTTCGAAAGCGTTCAAGAATCACCGCACCAGAAAGCTCCAAAAACAGCAAGCACAAGTCCGTCGAATCATCACTGAATCAGAAGATGCTGATGCAGCAATGCGGGCGTTGAAAAAGCTTGATCCCGTTCTGGGTGAGCTTTACAGGATGCATGTGCTCCAAGATACGGGGCAGCTACATGCCAGGGCTGTAGATACGACAGCCGAGGGCCTGGAAGCACGACAAAAGCTGCGTGACAAAGCGTTTGAGAATCTCGAAGAAGGGACCAAGACCTTCTTGGGCAAGTTCTTTAGGGACGAGGACCTAAACGCAGAAGAGATAGCAGCAGGCATTGCGGCATTACGGAGAGAGCCTGCGGATAAGATTGAAGAAGCGCTTGAAGCAGTAAGGGTCGATTTCACAGATTCGATAAGCGCTCGCGCAAAGCTAACAGCAGACATCAAAGACGCGCGTAAAACAGAGCGGGAAGTTGAGGGAGACTATTACCGGCTTGTTGATCTGCTCGATCGCAGAAAGGGAGCGGAGAAGGGGTTCGAAGGCGCCGTAAAGCGCACGATTACTGAACTCACACCTCAAGACCAAGCCCTCTGGGCTATCGAAACGCAACTTCAACAGTTGCTTTCAATGAAGCGTTTCTATGGCCAACTTACTCGGCGTGGCATTGATGAGGCTGAAATCAACCGCGCATTAGAGCGTATGGAGTTTGCTTATGATGCGCCTAAAGGGGTCAGATCTCCGAAGGGAGTCGGAGTAGGGCATCCGGGTGAAGGAGCAACTGCGCTCCTCAACCCCCTGGGCAGGTCCATTGATGAGCTTACAGTTCCTGAACTTAAAGCCATCCTCACAGATGAAGGCATTTCGTCCTCGAAAGCAAACAAAGCAGAGCTTGTACAGAAAGTTCGAGACACCCTGGGCATTACACAAGGCCGCGCAGACGAGATCATTAAGGGGCTCGATGAGCGCATCAAAGAACTCCAGAGGCATCAACAGGATGCTATCAGGACACTTGGGCCCGACAGAACTGAAAAGATTAAAAAAGCCCGCGCAAAGCTAAAGAAGGCTGGTGAGGACTACATCACTGCAATGCGTCAGCTTCCATACGGGTCAGAGACGCGTTTGACGACGTTGCCCGAAGAAGCAGCAAGGTTGGCTCAAGTACAGGCGGACCTTGCTCGGATGGCTCCGACTTTAGACCGTCAGATCGTAAACGCGTACACCATCTATCGGGCATATGACCCGACAGCGGCATCGAAGACGCTTCTCCGAGGGGCTCTCCGCGCAACGGGTACAGCAAAGGGCGCTAAAGCTGTTGCGATGTCTGATACTGTTCAAGCGGCAGCAGAAGCTTTGCAAGCCTCTAATAAGCTTAAAAAGCTACCCGACATTCTTCGGACCACTGACGAAGAAACGAAAGTGATTGGGAAGCTTCTCGCTAAAGCGATCAAGCAAGAAGGGCGTGTAGTAAAGGCCCAGAGAGCAGCGGATTGGCGTGAGACAGTCACGCGAGTTGCGGACCGCATCGATGCAGACTTGGCGAAGATCGGCGGAGATTTGGAGAAGTATGTACGGCGTCAATCCAACTTGGATAAAGAAGGTCTGGAACGCGGTGTACGCGAAGCGGTAGGAGACATCAGCCCGAGGCTTACAATGGGGCCTGATGGGGTACCGATTCTAACCGTCGAGAACTTCCGGCTCATGGAAGCAGACTTGGTTCGGCGTTTTGGGCGGGATGCTGTAGACTTCGCATTCAGGCGTTCTGGAGCGGCCTCTGACGCCCTTTCTCGGGCAAAGAGGGGTAAGACGGTCACCCTTGCTTCTGAAGAGCTTGAGGAGCTACAGACGACGCTGCCGAGAGTGTTGTCCGCTATGGCTATCCAAGATGCCCAGGGTGGTGGCTACAATAAGGCCATCTCGGTTCTCCGTAGTCAGGCGCAGGCTCCCATTAAGGATATTCGTGGATGGTTCCGCAGGAACACTGAAAGGTTTCTCCGTATGTGGGATCCCTTTCACGGTCGTGTTGGTGCTGCTTCTGCTGATGTGAATAGGATTCTATCGGCTTCAGAGAACTACACGAACCAACTGCGTGAAGAGCTTGTTTTGCTCATTCGACAGGCGGGTAAAGATCGTCTGCCAGACGACGAGTTTGTTGGAAGGATTTCCCAGTATTTCGATGGGGGGAAATCTCTTCCTCTCCCAAATGGCCGTCACACCATCCTCAACACGGGTACTTCTCTGTATCAACGCTTTAGGCGGCAAGTGATCGGGTCGAAGGCTTTAGATGAAGCGAGCGAAGATGATTTAGCTACAGCAATCTTCCGGGCTGAATCTGGTACGGTAAAAGACGATAAAATACAAGGACTCGCAGATGAGGTTGATCCAAGTGTTCTTGGGTTTTCACGCGCTTGGTTGCCTGTAGATGTTGAGCTTTCCGGGAATGCGGGCCGAAAGCTCGTAGCGGCACTTTACCGAGAAGCAGAAAAAATCATAAAGAAAACCGATACGTTTGAAGAAGCTGTCAAAGCCATGAAGGGGAGAACAGGGGGGATACTCGGCAGTGCAGATTCCCGTCTCGGGCGTGGGTACGCGTTCTCGGCTTATGCCGTGGGTCTCGGGGCAACGAAGGAAGCGGCTATTCCGCTGGCTCGGGGCGCTTCTGGCGGTCACTTGACTCCAGAGGAGATCGCAGATGTAAATGCGTTACTCGGGGGTAAACACGGGTACAAGGACATTAAAGATCTCGACCGCGCTCTAAACATCCTCGAAGAGATGGGTCTTCCGCTTACAGAGACTTCTATTGCAAGAACAGCATTTGGTAGTGAGGTTGGAAAAGCAGGGAGCGCTTCGAAGAAACTCGTCCGCCTGGGCACAGACAAGAGCGGACGAGATGTCTTTACACTATCTACCGTTCGCGATGAGATCAACGCTTCTTTGAATGGGTCTATCAAAGAACTAAACCGCATGACGAGCGGGGCGGAGAAGACTGTCACTGATTGGTTCGGGGGCGTCCTAAAGGCGGTGAACAGCCTTTGGAAACAGAGCGCAACCACAGGGCTCATTATCCCGAACGCTGGGTACATCACCTATGTCCGTATCGGCGATATGAGCCAGTTGTACATGACCAATGGCGGTAAGTTTGCTGCCCGTGTCACACTTCGGAATGTCTGGTCAGACATCCCATGGATCGGTCGTCCCCTTCAAGATCACTACCAACGAGTGGCGAATAAGACAGGTAAGCCTGTACTGCGTTCAGGAATCGAGACGGCATTCAATCCGCATGTCAGTGATCTCCTTTCTGGGGAAGCAAAGTTCTTCCGCCTGCCCAGTGGAGAGTTGGTCGAGGCCGACTACCTACGCCGTAGAATGGTTCAAGACGGTATCATGGATACCTTCGTTTCTGAAGCGTTGGAAGCGACACTTCGGAATGTCGGGAAGGATATGGTCAATGGCCTGGGGCTACCTGCCCATCATGCCAAGCGTCTCTATACAGAGTGGTCAGCAAGTATCCGCGACTTCTCTGTTCAGACGCAGCAACGGCAGCGTGTAGGCACTTGGGCGCTTCATATTGCTGATGGCAAGTCTATACGAGAGGCTACGAAGCTTACTCAAGAAGCGTTGTACGATTGGGGACATGCTATTGCTAAATGGGAACAGCGGTCCATCGCCCAGCTATTCCCTTTTTGGCGTTACTGGCGTCTCTCGATGAACCAGACAATGAACGCGATGACGCAGCCTTTTATGAATCCGATGAAAGGGGACTATGCGAAAGCGCTTTATGGCAATACGCGCATGAACCGCTTCCGTGTCTTGGTTCGTAGTCAGCTTGACCTTTCTCCGATGCTTGCAGATCCCCGCACGCCCGAGGAGATCATGGAAGAAGAGGGCTACCGCGCTGCTCTGGGCAAGGCGCTTTACCCCAAGTGGGCATTCGGCCAGGCGCACCAGGGAAACGCAGCGTTAGACCTGTACAACCAAGAGTTCTACCGGAAGATCGGAGCAGGGAAGGTTACGCGCGAGATGAAGTTGGGGGCGATGTACCACGGGTACGACCAAGCTGAAACTTTCCTCCTCCCTATCATCGCTATGATGGGAACGGCTCTGGAGTTGAATGGCGAAACAGCAGCAGCAGAGGATCTATGGCAGCAGACTCAAGGCGTTGTGCTTGAAAAGCTCTTCCCGAACTATCGAGATCTGCTCGACCCCTCCCGCCAAAAGAATATGCCGAACGATTTGGTGAAGATCCGCCCAGCAGAAGCTTGGATGATCGAAAGGTTTAATGCAATGCCAGGCCCAGGGATGGAAGTCTTCCGAGATCCAGAAACTGGAGAGTTTAAGGCAACCGCCCAAACCCGATTTATCCTACGCAACTTGCCTGTCATTGGGATGGAGTTGCCCCGTTTGCTGAACGCAGCTTACTTCAAAAACCCCGAAATCCAACGGGATGTATCCGAGGGCGTAAAGAAGTTTATGCTGGAGTACACACGCTTTACGCGCTCGTATCAGTACAATCCAGATGAGCAAATGGAGTATACAGCAAAGCCAAGCGTGAAGTCTTTAAGTGCATTAAAGAAGCGCGTAGGGTATCTTACTCCCGGTCAGGCGGGTTTCGACCAATCCGAGTAGACCTTCCCACTGAAACAGGCCATAGCGCCTGCTGAAATCTCAAGAGGAGACTGAAATGCGGATCAAACAACGCCAGGTACTGCCAGGCATCGACAAAGCTGTATCCCAGGCAACGAAGGTTTACGTTGCTGAAGCTTGTGCTGCGAACGATATTCTCGTCGCTACGGGAACCAAAAACGGCTTTTTGAGCGTCGTTAAGGCATCCAATGTGGATATTACCAAGTGCCGTGGACCCCTCTTCGTCGCTGATTTTGCAGCCGCACTTGGCGATTACGTCGCTGTTGCGCTGCCCTGGAAGTTGGTGACTGGTGTAAACACCGCGAGTAATGCCGTAGGCGATGCTGTGTGGTTGGGTGCGGGCTCCACAAGCCTGACTGTTCCGGCTACTGTTGGGCTTACGAACGGGACAGCGGCCTTTACCTTAGTCGGTTTTCATATTCGAGTAGGGCGAGTTGTCGAATCACACGCTTCTACGGGCGCGTATCTACTCCAACCCTCTACACCTTCGGTTCTGGCCGGTTCTGTAAAACGTACTGGCAGTAACAGTGCTACCCTTACGGTTACTGGACTTGGTACAACTCTTGCGGGCGCCCCCGTTGTTGCTTTGAGTGAAGGGGACGGCACTACTCGTCATGTCTTGTATGGGTTGGTCAATGGAAGCGGCAATCTGGTGATTACGCTGAACAACGCAGACAATACAGATGAAGTCTCTTTCATGATTCATGCCTAAACAGTGCGTCGAATAGGAGGTCAGTATGGCCCAAAATCGCCGTACCATTTTTCGCAGATCAGGCGCAGTAACAGGCGCTAATGCTGTAGGAGATGCTTCTCCTGACCAACAAGTTATCCAACTTGGAAGTAAGGCTGAAGCCTGGTTTCTGCTTGCTGTTAGATTCAAGCGGTCGGCTGGTAGTGCTGCAAACTACCAGCTTCGTGTCCGAACAACCGCAGGAGGGGCCAGTGGAGACATCAATGAAATCTACACGGGCTCTTCTACAGCAGTTGCCACGGCGACGAATGATGTAGCAGACCAACCGATTCCGTTTGATACAGACTCAAACGGTCGTGTCTACTTCAAATCGGGCTTTGATGGAAGCAGCACTGACAATGCTTACGACTATATTCTCTGGTTTGAGAAAGCGGTAGGCTCGTAATGGCTGATCCGCTTTTCCCAAAAGCGAATCGTGCTTTCCCCGAGTTCTTTGGAAGAGCCGGGGGGGCTACACCTGCGCCAGCAGACGCAGCCGACTATTTGAATACGTCGAATGCAGACTACTCTGTAGGCTCCGATGTCACATGGTCTGACTCTGGTGCTGATGACAATGTGATCTCGATGGAGATCGGTACGAACGCTACAGCCGCGAACAAGCCAAGTAATAACTTCGGCACCAAGTTTTTCGACACTGGGACAACGGTTGCAGATCTACCCGGTCTTCGTATGCAGTTTGATCGAGTAAGTTCACCAGAAACGAATCAGTCGCAATGGCCTGTGGTGGTGGTTGGGTTCATTTGCGTACCTGCATCGACGACTCCGGCATTCACCACACACAGTGCTTTCTGGATTGCTGGTAAGTATGCCTTCACGTCTGATGCTGATACGAACGGGCATAGCGTCCGCAGCAATGACCAGACATACAGTTGGCAGACGGTTCAGATGGATGACAGCGCTCCAACGAACTACCAGTTCAAGCAAGATCTAACGGTAAATATGTGGCAGCGAATGTCTCACGCAGACGGCACCGCAGGGTCGATTGGTGTGGGGTATTGGCTCGGTACGACCAACTACCCAGGCAGCGGAGGTGGGGGTACGAACCTCTATACGACCACGAAAACCGGGTTCACCACGCTAACTGCAACCGATAAAATCTACTCGTTTATTTCAGCGGGTGCGTACTCTGGTGGTTCAGGAACTCGCACGGTCACTGGCCGTCTTCGGGTCTACGTGAAGAAATGAGCAAGCTTTCAATCAAAGTAGGCGTCAATACCTATGGTGGGTATGGCTCCGCGAGTGGAAGCCAACAGACTATCCGTCGTTATATTACGCAATGCGACAACTCCGGCGGAATAATCTTTATCGACGACGATGAAGTGACACTCGCACAAGCAGAATCTACATTCTCTTCTTCTTTAGACTCCGTTGTTGCCGACGATGTTCGGGTGGAAGAGCTTGATTCTGGTTCTGGCATTCCAGGAATGATTACTCTCGTATTAGTTTCGAGTTAGTCAAATGGCCGCACTGCGTAGGGGGAGCCGAGGACGGGCAGTCCGCAAGGTTCAACGGGCACTAAATGCTAAAGGGTTTGGACCGCTCACTGCTGACGGTGATTTTGGTAGACTTACCAAAGAAGCCGTCATTCAGTTTCAACAGAGCGAGAACCTTGATGCAGATGGACTGGTTGGCCCAGCGACAAGCGCAGCACTCTTCGCGGAACAGGAAGCCCCATCCCCGCCTCTCGAAGAGGGGCAGAGAGAACTTACACTTCTCCTCTCGGGCACCCTTCAGGCGCTTGCAGTATGCGGGGAAGCTATTCGCTGGCTGGGTGTCACAGAAGATCCTCCCGGCTCAAATCGAGTACAGGGATTAACAGAAGGCTACGCTGATTTCTGGCACATCGCCTACTCTGGGCAAGAGCCTGCGTACCCCTGGTGCGCGATTGCGGTAAGCCAGTGGATCCGAAAAGGGCTCAACTTGGAAGAGTGGTCTGCAACACCATTCGGAAAGTGGTTTGGGGGCGCCTGGCAGATCAAAGAATGGGGAGAGAACCATGGCTGTCTCTATGAGGCCACTTCCCACACTTCCCGTAGCGGAGAAGTTTTTCTCATGTCTCGGGCAGGGTCGTCGTCCGACCCTTCTCGGGCAACCCGTGCGGGTCATTGTGGTTTAGTCCTTGCGGATTTGGGAGATCGCGTCATTACCATTGAGGGTAATACTAAAAATGCAGTACGATCTCTTTCTCGGAAGAAATCGACTCTGGATTCGTTTGTAGGGTGGGAACCGTAATGGATACTGATCTTGCAGCATCGCTCATCGAATACGGTGTACTGGGTATGTGGACGATCTCCCTCCTCTGGAGAGATATGTCTCTTTCCAAACGTGTCCAAGCCCAGCAGGACGCTTTTCAGGAACAGCTTTCTGATATGGCAAAAGAAGCAGACGAGAAAGAACACGCTCTTCGAGATAGGTATGATCAAGTTATCGCTGATCAAGCACGCCAACGAGAACAGCTAATGGTAGACATCATTTCAAAGCTCGAACGGATGCAAGAAGACTCCGCCTCCACGTTAACTAAAGTGCAGGAAGGGCTTACTGCAATGAAAGAACGATACGCTGAAGAGCGAGCCCTCCGAAGAATCCGAGACCAGGGATAAACAATGGCACTGACTACTTCCCCGCGCGAACAAACGCGCTTTCCAAATGTCCTCATTTTGGAGAGTGTTTTAAACTCAACGGCGGTCTCTGATTTAGCGGGAAGACCTGCTGATGTGACTACGATTGACATCGACAATCAATCAAATGCAGCAGCGTTTGTGAAGCTCTATGATGCTGTAGACGCTTCTGTATCTAATGTCCCTGTAATCATCATTATGGTTATGAATGGAACACGGCGTGTCGTAGAACTACCAACCGGAGTTGCGTTCACGAAGGGAATAACCGCGCGTTGCGTAACTGCTGGGGGTACCGCAGGAACAGGCAACCCCGCAGGTGGTAACGTCGGCGTCTCCATCGTGATGCGTTGAGGTAAACAATGACTGCAAATCAAATCATTTTAGGCTCGAACATCTGTACGGATGTCATTGAAGATCTGACGGTAAATGCTACCGCACAGAACAATGTGACAGGAGCCGCAGCTACCCTGTTCGGCGCTTATATCGATAATACGCTGAACAGCACTGCGGTCTATTTGAAAATCTGGAACCACGCGAGCCCTACAGTCGGAACTACCGCCCCCGACTTCTCTTTCGCATGCCCAGCAGGGAAGGTCGTCCAGTACACCTGGGCAGGTGGCGTAGCGATGGGTGTGGCTATCTCTTACGCTTGCGTCGCTGAAACGGCATCCGTAGCGACTGGAGGCGCCCCTGTTGCTGGTGGGACCGCTGGGACTACGAGTCCAGCAAAAAACGTTACTATTAGAATCCTTGTCACATAGAAAGAGGCTGTCATGACTGCTAAAGTCGGTGGAAAGTTCTCTTCGGAAACGTTGCGAAGCCCTCAAGGACACGAGGCAACGCTTGCCGAGAAGAAGAAATATAAAGATTCCCTCGTAAACCAACGCGCTTCCGCAATACGAAGAGTGCTGGAAAAACATCGTAGCAAACCCAGCCAAGCCCAGTTCCAAGAATCTGAAGACACAGATACCGGAGGTCGATAATGTCTGAAAAACTCAAATCCCGTAAGTTTTGGTTCGCACTACTCGGTGCGATCCTTCCCCTTGTCGCCCAGGTGATGACAGAAGAACTTGCTTTGGCAGAAGCACTTCAACTCTCTGTTGGCATCTTGGGCGCATACATCTTCGGGCAATCCTATGTAGACGGACAGTCTGCTTTGCCCGCTGTTGAAGCCCCTACTGAAGAAGCTGCTGAAGAGCCTGCTGCTGAAGAAGAAGCTGCTGAAGAATGATTGAGTTCCTCCTCGTTGTCATCACGGCAATCGGTACACTTCTGATGAGTGTGATCCTCCGTAAGAAAGAGGACACACCCGAGGGCTTTGTTGTGCCCAAGGAAGTGACTGAAACGTTCGATACGATTGACGAGGAGGCGGAAGAAGCCCAGGAAGAGATAGAGGAAGCGCTCGATGGCCCAACCCCAGAAGACGATTTGGCGAAGCTCGGAAACCGGAGAAGGCGATGATCTTAATGCTCTTCGTCGCAACCTCCCTCGCCTCGGAAGTGCCTCCGAAGCCAGAAGTTCCGCTTCCCACTTCGAGTCAATGCACCCAAAACATCCCTCTTTCTCTGGGCAAAAAGGCCCCGGCGGAGTTGGTGAGCGCGGATGGCATGTTGAAGTGCGGCGCTATTGCGGTTCCGACAAGTGAGTATGCAGATCTTCTGTCTATAGAAGTGTGGGCTGACCAAGTTGCTGCACACTACGTAGAGCGTACCAAGCTCCTGGAGTTGGAGCTTGAATGGCACCAAGGAAGAGAGTTAAAATGGTGGCAGAAGCCGAACGCACAACGCGCTCTTGGATTTATTGAAGCTACCGCTATTCTTGGAGCCTCTGCTTGGCTCTACAGTAAGTTGGAAGACTGAAATGTCTGAAATCGAAAAAGCCCGCAAATCAGCCGCAAAAAAAGCTCTTTCCCCAGAGGAGCATCGTGACCGTGTACTAACAGAGCTTCGTCGGAAGCTTGAAGAAGTAAAGGCGGCTGGACTCTCCCAGCAAGCAAGCGGGCTCCAGATGGTTATCGATGATTATGAGGGTATGCTGGATAATAGCAGAACTCGTTCCACTGCTACCGAGCCCTTTGGAAGATCTGGTAAGGCGGCAACAGATGAGATCGCCATCGCAAGGGGTCAGCCCGGATATAGGGAGGCTTGGGTTGAGGCTTATAAGGATAAGCTAAAATCGAACTATAAAACGCCTTCTCACCTCCGATGGCCTTCTCCTCGGGAGATAACCCGCCAAACGGGCCAAGACCCCGATCATTTATTGAGAGCGTTAGAGGCTGGTGGGGTTGAATCGCTTGCTGGGGCAGACGCACGGAACGCTGCTACTATGGGTTTCTTGAGAGACCCAATCTCTGATGTACCCGCCCAATCACGCGATGCTGTACTAATCGCACAAGCTTTTGAAGAGGCTTTGTCTAAAGCAGAAGAAGGAGACGAATAATGCCTGAAGGAATGCCCCCCGAATCCTACGCTGGACATGAGATGTTCGAGCGCGCAAAAGAACTCTTCTCTGGGCTTGACGAGGAAGGCCGAATGGCTGCCCGCGCAGGCGTTGAGGTTGCCCTGAAAGAGGGCGAATCAGAAGAGATGGAAGAAAGTCCACCGAACGACCATGGCGAGATGGCGGTTTCTGAAGAAGGCGAAGGGGAAGAGTCCCACGGCAAAGAGTTAGAACTCCCCCAGGGGACGCCGATGATGATCGTCATCCGCAAGAAAGCGGCTCATAAGGCGTGCCCAAGTGGCGACGGACACTAAAAAGATTGCAGATCAAGCAGTCGCGATAGCGTCTTCGATGCAAGAACGCGGAGACATCGCTCCGGGTAAAGAGGCCAAAGCGAAGAAGATCCGTTTCTTGATTCGAGAACTACGAAATAAGAAACGATAAGATCGAAAAAGATACTGCTGCTATGGAGAAGAAGAGACTTCTTCGAGAAGCGGTATAGGCGTCACCGATGCCTTCTCGTTTGATCTTATAGTCGAAGTGCTCTTTTGGGCTCATCGAAGGGAAACGCTCGAAGAAGTCGGGACACTCCCGCTTCTCATACACATAGCCCTCGGTCAGTCGAGTCTGATACCAGAGACAGCTTCCTGCCCACATCTGTTCGTGATGGTTTTTGGGGTATGTCTCCCACAAACCGCATCGACCGCACCTCGCCATTAGTCATCCTTGCTTGGCTTCAGGCCGTAGTGATCTTTGTACCAACCCTTCCCCTTTAGGATGAAGCTTGTAGCGCCGATAATCTTCCGCATATCAGTGTGGTGGCAGACCAAGCACTCCTTTGGGCCAGGAGCGTCAAAGCTCTCCAGCTTCTCTACGATTCTCGCGCAGTGAGAACAACGGTATTCATAGATGGGCATCATTTCCCCAATAGGTACTTCACACGGCGGCTGCCCTTCTCGGTCAGCACCAATCCGTTGGTTGGATAGATTAAAAATGCTCGGGTGATCTCACTCACAGCAATTTCAAGCGAGTGCTGTGATCTACCAGGAATAGCCTTCTGGAGTTGAGCGTAAGTCGTTGGCTCACTCCGCTTTAGGAGATGCTGAAAGATACAAAGCCCTACTGAAGACACCTTTGGAAGCTCTTCTCTCTTCAATGCCTCTTTCCTGGGCAAAAGGTGGGCGGGGCGTCCTGGCAACAACATCTTGTAACGACGAAGACGTGCTGCGCAGGACCGCGCCCAGTGGAGATTGTAACCATCGAAAGCCTGCAAATCATTCAGTTCACGAATGGTAATGCCTGGGTCTGTATAGGCCCAAACAAGGAGCAAGTCTTCCATGGTATCGGCCATTAACCAACCTCTACATACGTCCACTTACTGCGTGGGCGCCCTTTCGGCCTAATCGTAGACATGATGATGACCTGGCATGGACAGTTCTCCATTGCCGCCATCGTCTTCCCAAGCATATCAGTATCCCACATCCGGTCATCCATAACGATAACACCAGGTGTTTCAGATTGATCTGCAAGGGCTGCCCCCATCGCGGCGATAACCCTCGCTTCCGTACTGCCCGAGAGGGCGGTATGGAAACCATCGGGACGCACAAGGCCAAACGCAATGCTCCCTGTTACCGCGTTGATCTTGAACAGGTCGTTACCTGCCATGAACTCGTTTACCGCAACCTCATAGCTTGAAAGCGGCTCTTCCATCAGTTCAGCCAGGACACGCTTTAGGTCCTTCTCTACAGCGGCATAATGCTTTGCCTCGCCTTCGGATGCCGTAGCGTTGTTCTTCGCGGCTCTTGCCATGTCATACAGCGCACGGTTGGAGATGACGGTTTCAATCTCCTCCTGCACCTCACTGGGCAAACGCATAATGCGTAGCTCTTCCTGGGTTCCAAGCTCTTTAAGCATGGTCGTGATGTGGGCTAACTGGCGCTGGTCGTCAGATTCCCGCGCATCTCGGTAAAGGTTTTTAAGCTTTCCAAAACGCTTGCTTTGCTCCAGTTCAACCCAGAGGCTGTTGAGCGCATCGTTTGAGATATATGCAATACCGCTAAAGGTGCCCAAGAAGGCTGTTGAACCCTTTGCGTTTGCTGAATGCTCACGCTTGAGTTCGGCTGCTTTAATGATCAGAGCGGGGAGATTAACGGTGTCGGCGCTAATGCCCAGGAGTTGGTCGATCGCTTCTCGATAGCGGTGATTGATGCGCCCATCCAACTCCTCTCGTTTGGACTCACCGACGAGCCATTCATAGAAGAAGGTGCGGATACCATCAGGGCTGCCCGCCAGGACGTGGTGTAGTTCCGCTACTGGTAGGCAGACTCCGTTAGCTCCGGCACGGTTAGGGCGCGAACCCTCTTGCATAGACCAGCGGGCGACCCCGCCATCTGTGAAAGTGGCTTCCGCGAAAACACCAGCCTCTTCTCCAGGCCGAAGAGCGTCGAGTTGAGAACCGCTCTTAACGGTTTTCGCACGCCACAGAAGTCCCCAAGCAGAGCCTGAAAGAGCGAGTTGGATCGCTTCAGCGATACGGCTCTTACCGCTCTCGTTTGGTCCGACGAGGAGGGTGTACTGACCAAGTTCTGTAGCAGCGCGATGGCCTTTGATATTGGTCTCTACTTTTTGTACGTGGTTCATTTTGTAGTCTCCTGTTTCCAGTACATCTCGATTGCTCCTGCGAAAATCGCAGAAGGTCGAGTGCGTTCTGTTCGCCATCGATAGATCGTGGTCGAACATGGGTGGCTGTTTCCAGGGAAGAAGCTTCCCATACCGACAGCAATTTGTTCGTCGCTATACCCAGAGTTGTGCAACTCGGTAAGCATCTTTAGGCAGGATGGTTTCATTGTATTACTCCACAAGAAGGTGATACCCAGTTGTCCAATCATCTGGGTCGGACACTTCGATCTGCGTCACTTTCTGGAGTGACTGATCGCGGTCCCAGGTAAAAACAGGGCGCCCTGCTTCTAAAGCAGATTGAACAATGCGAGCGGTTGCACGCCCACAATAGCGCCCAGGGATAACAAAGAGGTTGTATCGAGGTTTACGGGTAACAGCGTGAATCGCAGTCGTTGTGCTCTCTGCCCACTCATCCCAATCTCCTCGGAAGTTTGTGTCGTAGTCCTTTCGCGCTGCAACGATTTGAGCCCCTGTACTCCCCCGTTGGGTGAAGAGGTCTGACAGTTCGAGTACCGCTGAAAAGATACCTCGCGTAGATTCAGATGATGGGTGTGCGTAAAATACTCTCATACTTCCTTCCAGTTCATGCCAATCTCCGCTTCCGCTGTATAGAGGATTCGGGGATTAGTCTTACGTTTACGGGTCATGGTTTCGGTTAGTTGTTTGCAGACTTCTTCTGCTCTCTCTTCGGGCACCTCAAACACCAGCGAATCGTGACACTGGTTGACGAGGCCCAGGTTGTTCTCGAAGTCAAAGGGAAGGACATCGCCTCCCCCGATTCCTTCAGTCGACGCACCCTCTTCGCCCAAGACAAGTTCAAGCATTGCTTCGTGTACAAGCGCCGCTCCACCTGCCTGGATGGGGTGGTTTACCAGTTCGTTGATCTTCTCTTCGTCCCTGAAGTCTCTGCGGCGTCCCCACAGGGTGTCGCCAATGAACCCCTGCCTCCTGTAGAGAGACTGCATAGAACGCCACCAGCGGGGTATCTCGGGGTCAGCACGCTCCAATCCGCGTACAACCTGCCGGATGTCCCGCTTCTTCAGGTGGGCATAGACAAGCTTTCCATTCTCATCTTCTGCGCTGATGACCTGTTCGTGAATCCTGGGCACGGCTGCGGCATACTGCCAGGCATACCGAACGTTCTTGGTGATACCCCGCATAGACTTGAACGTGCCTGCGCCTTTCTTCTTCCTGTCTTCGGGCGCACCATCCATCTCCCAGACGGCTGCACCGTAAACCATCTCCATGGTTTCGTTATGGGGGTCATACCCATCAGCGAAGGACTTGAGAAGACGCTCGGCGTTTGCCTCTTCTGCAATCAGCCGTAGCTCAAGCTGATCCATATCCGCGCCCACAAATACGTGCCCTTCTTCGGGAATAAACAGGTCCCTGAAGTCGTAAGGAATGTTCTGCGCGTTTGGATCTGATGAAGAGTATCTACCTGTTGCTGGCAGGCGATTGTAGGAAGGGTGTACGCGCCCGCCTCGGAGAACTATTCCCCTTCTCATCGTGCCCCCTGAACCATACGTTTCAGTGATGAGACGAAGCGGACGCAAGTATGTCCCTAACAGTTTCCCGTATCGGCGTACCAGCCTGATGGATTGGAGGAAGCGGGTCTTCTCTTCTTCCAGGCCATAGTCGGTGATCATACGACGGAGCGAGTCGTCGTCGGTGCTGGGGTCTCCAGTCTTCTCGTTGTATTTAACTGGCGAAAGGCCCCAGGAAGAGAAGAGGAGATTGCGGAGTTGGTGCGTTGAGTTTGGATTGAACTCTGCCCCCGCAATCTCCTGGGCAACTCGCGTCTCTTCGATAAGCTTTCGCTCAAACGCGAACTCCCGCTCTCTGGCCTTCCCCAGATCTACCCGTAGGCCGAGACGCTGCATCCCAGCCCCAATAGATTGGAGTTTGTGTTCGCACTCCAGAAGGTGCCACTGATCCCGCTTCTTCACCTGACGCCCAAGAACAGGCGCAACGCGGGCTGTGACACAAGCATCCTTCGCACAATAAATGTAGAGTTCTCTATCTGTTCGAGCCGTGGTAGCTGTGTGATCAGCCTTCCATGCCTCGGTGAAGTCTGTATAGAAAGAGCCGACAAACCCGAGATTGTGCGGCATCTCATTGTCTGTCAGTAGATGCAGCAAGATGGTATCGGCAGCAAGCTTGGGGGTAACTCCGAGGTACTGCTCCATCACAGTACGGTCGAACTGCCCTGCGTTATGCCCAACAACAGGGACAGGAGGCGAAGTAAAGAATGCTCGGAGCATCTGCTTCGCCTTCTCCTCGTCTTCCCTGCCCAAGAAGAGTTGTCCTTTGATCGACAGCACTGGCCATACAACAGCATAGCTATCGTTACTGATGCCGATACAGCGTAGGTTTGCGGTAAGGCTGATCTTATCGTCGGTCTCAACGTCGTATGCGACTGGGAGGCCCATGCTCTTAAACTGTTCCAGCGACGCTTTCAGTTCGTCCAAGCTACGCAGGAGCTTGATTTCAGGGTCAACCCACTTCAGAGTGCCCGAGAAGAAGCGGAACGCTTTCCGAATGTCGTGCTCGAAGACAGGCTGCCATTTCGGGTTCCGAAGTACAAAGTCTGGGTGAATAGTATACGCCACCTTGATTACGCGGTCGGGGTCCCAAGGTGCGCGAATCTCTTCGCACGTACCTCGAAGACGCATCACAGATGGAGAGCCCCCACGTAGGGCGGCAGCAGACTCTTTCCCCAGGCAAAGGAAGTGCGTGAACTTTTTGATGTTCGCGTGCAACCTCGGCTTACAACACGCTTGCGGCGTCATCCATTCAGATTGCTTGTCTCGTCTGCGCTTGCTGTTCTTTCGCCCAAGTCGGAGCATGTAGCCTGGGAGGTCGTTGTTTGTTGGTCGGCAGGCGATGGCATTATCGATACGACATTCGTTTCTATCGATGCCGACTGCCTCCAACGCGCGCTGTAGTTCGTGGCCGCCTGGTCCCACGAATGGGCGCCCCACGGACACCTCGCTGCCTCCAGGCGTCTCACCAATAATCGCCACTCTGTCATCGTCATGCTCCTCGCAATCGACGGGTATCCATTCGCCCTGCGTCTGCAAATCAGTATGCAGGGGGCACTGCTGGCAAAGGGGTTTCATGTGTGTGGTCCATGAAAAGGTGGAGACGGGGCCGCCTGTAACTATGCCTGTACAGATGACCCCGCCTCCGGGGTTTCTACCCCTTACTCATTGTCGAGTAGGAAGTCGAAGTCTGATGCGGATGAAGAAGCGGTAGTAGTGGTGGGGGTAGCCGTCGCTACCTCCTTCGGCTCTTCGATGGCGATGTCGGCCACGGCTGCTTGAGCAGCAGCGGGAGACCGTGCGGCAACCATCATTTCAAACTGCGATTTGGGGTAGAAGTTGTATCGAGGATAGCTTCCGTCGAGACGCTTACCTTCGGCGTCAAGTTCAGGAGCTTGGTAGTTAAAGAAGACCTCGCGGTTAACGAGCTTGTCCAAGATCTTATCGAGTTCGACAGCACCGGACAGCTTGTCTTCAGGCACTCCAGCAGAGACGAGGAAGACCTTGAGGAAGATCAAACCGCGCTCCAGGTTGAAGGACTCGCGGTGGCGAGTTCCATCTGTCTGGAGGTAAATATAAAGACGACCGGAATCGTCAAACGTCTTGTGTTCAAGGATGGTCGCTACGTGAAGCCCGTTGGTCAAATATCCAATCCGTGTGCTCACAGACCCAGTATCACTAAAATCAACTCGCATTGTTCTTACTCCATTGCGTTGTTGTTGGTTCATAGCTGCGATTACCCGCACAGCTAACGGGATTCAAAAAGCCCCTCTTCGTTAACGAGAGTCTCTACGAAGGTGTTGATCATCTCTTTCTCTTCATCTGTAAGAGATGGGGGGAACTCAAAGGTTTGGCCTTGCTGGGTAGTGATGTGCTTCATCAACCCCACAGCGCCGAACATCATAAACTGCATCTGCATTTGCTTGATGAACGCAGACATCTCCTCTTGGGAGGCTGGCTTATCCTCAAACAAGTTTGGCAGCGGTACTTCTTCTTTTTCCATTACCAGTTCTCCTCACCAGCGAAGAAGTTCTCTACTACATCTTGCTGGGCAGAGCGAAGGATCGCCCTATGAAGCGCGTCTTGCAGAGCCCAACGAATGTGGGACTTTGGTTTTGAGCCGTTAATCTTCTCTGCAATCTCTCGAAGGGGGTTACGCCACTCGCCCAGGTCCCCAGAGAGGATGGCTTTCGCGCCCGCTTCAGCCACTTTCTCCTGCCATTCCAACCCCTTGGGCCTCGGGCAATCAAAGCCTGCTTCCCGCAATCCCTCTGCGATGTTCATGGGGGACTCGTTTGGGAAGACAGACAGCCTGTCTCCGCTAATCCACTGGCTGCTTGGGCCAGTGTGAAACACATACTGCCAAGGTGCAGCCGTCTCATCATGTACAGCACGAGCTACCACGTCAGCGAAAGCGCTGAACTGCTCGGGTAGCTGCCCAGGTAGGTCGGGGCCTCCCCGGATGTATTTGCCTGAAGAAGTACGTTGCGGCCTTTCGTGGGCATTAAAGATGACGTGGATGCCATTCTCGGTGAGGTCGCGCGCTGC
>Ga0208919_1000293_pt1 | contig 36272 bp, 51 predicted proteins | sample 4_EtaG_FD_184076 | JGI IMG/M metagenome (GOLD analysis project Ga0208919, IMG submission 184076) | Marine viral communities from the Subarctic Pacific Ocean - 4_ETSP_OMZ_AT15127 metaG (SPAdes) (version 3) | ecosystem: Environmental > Aquatic > Marine > Oceanic | place: Pacific Ocean | collected...
CTCTTCATTCGAATAATCACCCATTATAACTGTACGCTCATCATTTCTAGTAACTAACCACCCCACTGAATAGCAAGTAGCGAGTGCTTCTTTCCTGATATCTTCCAAAGAATGCCATCCAGTCTGGCCATCCTTGGCGTCGTACCACGTAACGCGTACCATTGGTATTTTCTCTAACTTCATTTCTTCTTTATTTCTTTTATCTTTATTCCCTTATCATCAGCTTCTTTCCTAATAAGATGCATCATTTGTTGTCCCGGTCCACGCATCGCTTTCATTCCCATCTTTACCAATGCGTCATAGTACGGAATCTTAATGGCAATTGATTTATATTTACTTGTATCTACCATTAATCAGTTCCTTCCTTAAACGGATCACCACGCCTCATATTAAACATACTCTCAATACCTTCTTCCTTCTCCAGTTCATATTTATTCAATGTTAATTCCTTCTTGAGCTCTTTTATGCGGTAATTAAGAGTGCTAATAGTGGGTTGAATTTCACTGTGCTCATCTATACGTTTCTCGAGGATTGCTTTCTCCTCTATTAATGCAAACATATGATCCATTTTTTCTTTTCTGCTCTCTACTGCCATTAGAATCTCTTAACCTGTCCTATTTCTTCAATCTGATCCTGTCTTCTGTATTCATCCAAGCGCTCTTCCATTCCATATTCATACCGTTTCCATAATATATTCATTACACGTTCAAATTTCTTACGATCAATTACTTCCTGGGCCGTTTTCGGCGTACGTAAGGCAATACGTGAAAGACGATTCTTTTCCTTAACTAAACTCTCATATAAACTCATAACATACCAAACCAAATCTTATATACCCACACTAAGATCTGAAACGCTATCCATATCTTAATAGGTATTACAAGTAACCAAAATAAGCCCCAAACCATATCAGCGTGAAAAAAAGACCATTGCTAATCCCACCACACAAATAACGAGCATAGTCAAGGAATAATCGTCTAAAAAAGTCATCATCTTCTCACCGCTATGTATTCATAGTCAAACCTTCCGTGTTTTTTCTGTACCAACGTGACTAAATTGGCAATATAAGCATCATAAACAGCACTTTGCAGCTTCTCAACTCTTTTTATGTCTTGAGTTGGTGCGATTGGCTGAATGGAAGGTTCGACTAAGTACCCACGGTAGTAGGTGATCTTATCACGTTTCTTAGATCTATTTATCCAAGTGTGAAATGCCTTTAAACTCATCATATCTTTAACCGAAACGTCTATTAAATCTTTTGATAACATTTCTAACTTTCTCTTGTTCATTTATTGCATCCTGTAATACTTTTGATGCAAAATCCACATCCTTATTGATGTATCTATTAGCCCATTGGATTGTTGCTGTCATACTGCCACACATACCACCATAGCTAACAGACGCTGTTTTTCTACCCTTGGAATAAGGGTATGTATCTATGTTTATAAATCCTCTTACACTCATAATTTTTCCTCTCCAGTTAAATATAAAAGCCTCCGAGGGATTATCTTGTGGTCACCCTCAACCTTTCCCGACCAATCAAGCTTTCAAACTTAACTAGTACTTAGTACCTAACCCCAAGACCTCATCCATACGGACATACTCCTTAGAGCCATTGCTTTACAACTCAGTTATTGTTGTTCAGCCAGGAGGATATATCAATTGCAATTGACATACTCTTCTTTTATATAGCCCATATTATATGGTAATTGATGGGATAAGTCAAGTAAATAATTATGGCAGTATTCCGCCAAAAACACGTGTCAAGAGAAAAATAACTTTTTCATTGCGCATTTTATCCACACAATATATAACTAAATCCTCAACTTCATTTCATCCAGTGGACTCTGTGCGCGCATTCGTTGCGCCAGGGTCCTTTTTAGAGAAAAGGCATGGCAAGAACAATTAGAATAGTAAAATACAGAACGAGAAAGGTCTGGAAAAATATTAAAAAATGGTTAAGATATCACCCTGAAAAACATTATTTCAGGGGACCACATGACAACTATTAAGATATTTTTCTTTTTGATGATATTTTCATCGCCCAATATGCCTTCAGTCAAGTATAATGCGGTGATATACCCTACAGAAACGCAGTGTTTAACCGCGCAAAGAGATTTTATGATGCTATATGACGCAAAACCCTTAGAATATAAGGAAAAAGTCATAATTCACACCGAATGTATTCCGGTAGATGCTTTCCCTATAGAAGGTCTGCCTCCAGCCAAAGGTATAGGCATTTAGTGAGATGCAAATTATTATTTTACTGTTAACTCTATTTATGATAGGATGCTCCGGCATGTCAATGAAACCTCATAAGACAACACTTAGTTATGGAAAATCTTATACAGACAAGTCTGACGAGGATAGCAAGGACGTGCAAAAAGATTCATTTAGCGTGAAGCAAGACTTCATATGGGAGTAGATTATGAACGGACTTAAGATATCCTTCGCTGTTGTGGCCTTTGTCCTCGTTCAGGGGATAGGTGTCATATGGTACGTCTCGAAACTTGATTCTCGGGTAGACCAGATGTACAAAAGCTTCGAAGAGGAGAATAAGAAAGAAGTTATAGAGAACCAGGTTAAGATGAAACTGGACCTGGAAAATTTAATTGCTGATGTTGATCAATTGAGCAAGGACATGAAGCGCATGCAATCCAAAGATAAGGAAATCGTGAAGCAAAACCGTGCTATTGAGAAGCAACACAAGGATCTGTTTAAATTCTTGGAAGATCAGCAGAAAGGCATGAACCAGCAGAATGAAACAAAGAGTGGTGGATATGGCTATGAATAAAGAATGCCCGGCCTGTAACCAAGATCCATGTATCTGTGACGATTCCTGTGACTCGTGCGGCGCTTAGATGAGTGATCTCAAAGTAAGTTCTGATAGTTCGGTGGCTATGCCCGTTAGGAATTTAATTTCGATAATCGCAGCTGTCGGAATCGGCGTGTACGCCTATTTTGGCTTGATAAATCGCATCACAACCCTGGAAACAGCTCGTGAAATCATGACAAAAGAACTGGAAACAGAAGTAGAACGAATAACTAATACAATGGAGACAATAGTAGAGGGTGATGTAGCACAAAACACGGAATTCCGCATAAAATGGCCGCGTGGTGAATTAGGTGCCCTGCCCGCGGATCAAGAACAATTTTTATTGCTGGAATTTCTTAGCACTCAGACCGAGTCTATCCAGGACGAAATGGCTGGAATGATGAGTAATACCGTAAATATCAAGAGGTTACAACAAGATGTGGAGAAAATGTTAAAAGATATAGAAGATTTAAAGAACAAATTAAGAGCAGCTAATGGAAGTTATTAGCGTATTTCTTATGTTCGTTTTCGGGAACATGAATGATCAAAATACACAGATGACCCAGTATATTCCTATGGAATCATTATCTGCTTGTATGAAAGAGTCACGTCTTCTTAAACGAAAGAAAACAGAATTTGTTAAAGATGCCTTTTGTGGTCCTGGTATTGTACACATAGAAGATGGCGAGGTGATCGCTCTCTATAATGAAATACCTGAAGGTGCTACAATGGTGAAGAAAAAAATAAGTAAAGAAGCATTTGAGAGATGGTCCTTAAGAGCTAAATCTAAATGGGATAAATAATTATGTTTGGTCTTTGTGTTGCCCGTAGCCTTGAATTACTTTCAACATTGAATAAACCCCATTCCTACGACCAGGCGTTAAGAGAGTATCAAGCTTTAAGTCCTTTAAAGCGTCTTCTTCGAAAGTTGCGATCTCTTTTCTTGTAGAATTACTAAAAATATCAGCTAATAAACATACCATCCCTTTGGAAATTAATGCAGCTGAATCAGCAGTGAAATATATTTTATCATCATACATAAAGTGAGGAACGAGCCATGTCTGTGACTGGCAACCTGGAACCTCAAATTCTTTTAGTTTAAATTGCTTTGGAACAATAGGTGATTGCTTTCCAAAATCCATCAACCATACATAACGGTCAGTCATTTCACCTAAGTTATTTAAAGTGTCTATGTAAGTTTGTAATTTAGATTGTATTTTATTTTTCTTCTTCAAGTTTACACGCCGGTTCTAGTTTTATGCAAGCAATTGTATTTTGTTCTTCTTCAATTAATTTTTCAATATCTTCATCACCACAATCTATTTTTGTGCAGATAAATTCTCTTGAAGGCACAGTAAGGGGATCAACTTGTCGTGATTCTTTTTTCTCCCAAGGCCAATTAACACTCGCACAGCCTATTAGCAAAAATAGGGTTAAAATGATTAATATCCCGGGTCCAATCATACCTCTCCATGACTTAAACCCCGATACCGGGTGCTTTACGGCCTTTTTTATTTGGCTGAAAACCGTCGTTTTATCCTTTGGGTCCCAAACAGCCATTCTTTCCTCTTTCTGTCGTAATGACTCACGATAACTTAAATTTAGAAGTTCTTGCTCTTCTTTCATGTGATCATAGAAGTCTTTAGTCATTATTTTTACGTTCTTTTATTCTTAATTTAGCATTAAATGCAATTGAAATGCGTTGTCTTGTTGGATGAGGATTGCGTACTACATCATGTTGAAGATAAGATGGAAATAATAATACGTCCCCATCATGTGGATTATGACCAATCATGTTAGAGTGAGGCATTTCTGGAGCAATCATTCTATAAAGTTGTTCGTGAGTTGCAAATCGTATAACTCCTGTTTCAGATCCTTGTACATAATATACTCCTGACACATCGGCATTAGCCATGTGGTGAGTATGGAACATATTAGCTGCGCCGGGCTCATTGACATTTGTCCAATATACTACATCAGCATCTACTGCAGCTTTAGGAAGAAAGTGATCAGTCCATGCTGCAAGAATCATGCTCATAGGTTTAAACAATTCTTGTTCGCATTTATATTTTTCCAAAGTTCTCCAGCAACCTTCATTGGTCTCCGGCATTCCTTTAGGATCTCTTTCACGCATCCCCTCTATTTCATTCATTAATAAGCTATTAAGATTCTCATAGTTATCCCAACGTTTATAAAATAAGCGTGTGTCCTGGACTGGAATCTTAGCTATTATATCTTGACCTACCGGCCCGTTTTTCTCTTGCGCCATTTAGCTGACCTCAACTTTCTCTTTTTACTGCCGATCTTTCTCCGGCCTCTGTGTTTTGCTAAGCCCACCTTAGCCATTATGGTCCAACATATTTATCTTTATATTTTGGATATAATTCATTTGAACATACTGGTCCACATAAAAAATTTATATTATATTTCAAGGAAGGATACCATTTCTTAGAAAGAGAATACTTCCAATCATTACCATTAAACCATTCCCCACAATTAAAGCATTTAAATTCTGGTCCTGGTCGTACACTTTTGGGGTTATAATCAACACCCTTCTTATACTCCACAAAGACCTTCACATTCATCTGCAAATTCCTCATCGAATGTTTCACCAAATAAACTACGTTGTTTCTTTGGCTCTAAGAAATTTATATCGCGCAGGGGTTTAGCTGACTTATGTAAATAAAGTTCAGCAGTTGTATTTTTTAATCCGTGTCTTATTTTATCATCAACTTCACATGCATCTTCAAAATCTGCTGGATAATTTTTCTGCATATTTTTCCATTGATCGTTGTGGTGGTAAGGACATCCAATACATGATGATTTACCAGGCATAGGGTGTTTATTTATATCACGGTACCATTGTAAACAATCCATACGTGACATCTTCATTTCTATTAAAGGCCAACGTGATGTTAACCAAGGTAGTCTTGCATTCTTCATACGCATAGCTTCATCAGTAGATATACCAATCCACTGTTCTACAATTGTACCCTTTTTAACTCTATGTCTTGGTTTAACGCCTAGTATTTCCCTCATCTTTTTTTGAATAGGAATAACCTTGTAGTCATGGGTGCATTGACGGTACAACATTCCAACCTTTCCACCAGGACGCGCTGCAAATAGTGGTGGATTTGGTACGCGTCCGGCGAAAGATTTATGTTCCTCATTTGACCCTTTAATAGGGTTCGCTGCACGAATAAGATCCTCACGGATATTACTTCGCTCTACAGTAATGAGTGGACAAATCGTTATAGCTTTCTTTAAATATTCTACATGCTCATACACAAAGGATGGTTCCCACCCTGTATCAGCAAATATCATATAATCTGGTTTATGTTTCGTTAATCCTTCTTGCGCCATGAGTGCGAGACAGGAAGACTGTACCCCTGCCCCGAGTGATAATATGCGCAGGGTTGGTTCTTTTGTGTTTCCTTCTTCGTCGAAGTACTCTGGCTCTTTCGTCGCAGCAACTGCCGCCATATTGTTGAGCTTTTTCCTGTCAATTTTCGTAGACATTTGTTCCAAAACTTTTCTTCTTTCATATTCCATCTGCTCCGGATTAATGGCAAAACTGTTCTTTTTGTTTTCCATTCTTTTTTTTCTTGTTTCTTTATTTATACTCATTTGGCATTACCCCAATTATCTTTTACTTTATATTCAACTTTAGATGGTACTTTCAAATCAACACAATTTTCCATGATATTTTTAACATCCTCACCTTCTTTATCAGATTTTACACTACAATTCAACTCATCATGCATCTGTAAAAGTGGTGTGATTCCTAGTTTTTCATAGACATCAACCATAGCCTTTTTTGTCTGGTCTGCAGCTGATCCTTGGATCAGTCTATTAAGAGCTTTATAAGTACCAGCTCTCTTTACATTACCATATTCTGCCTCTGCTTGTTTTAATGGCATAGCCTTATAAAACTTATTTGGTTCATACCAATTAGGTTCATACAAATCAAATCGACATTTACGACCTAATAAAGTTCTAATGGTCCCTATTTGATTAGCTCTATTCATAACAGCTTCTAACATTCCTTGCATAAAGGGAACTTTAATCCTAAATTCCTTAAGCATTGCTTTAGCTTCTAAAGGTGTTATATCTAAGTCAATTGCCATCTTTTTATATCCCATACCATACATTACCCCAAGACCAATAGTCTTAGCTAATCGTCTAGGTATGTTAGCCATATCTGCTGTTTGTTGGTGGAAATCTAATCCTTTTATAAAGGCTTGTTGCACTGTTTCTGCTCCTTCATTTTTATTTAAAATAGCAAAATGTGTTAATAACCTGGGTTCTTGTTGTGAGTAATCAGCTGAAATCCAAGATTCACCTAACTCAGGTAAAAATATTTTTCTAACTTCTGATCCAAATTCACTTCTAATAGGCATTTGCTGAAGATTAGGAGCGTACATAGAAAATCTACCTGTAACAGTTCCCCCACTATCACCACGAATTTGATTAACATGGGCGTGTAATCTATCATTATGAATATACTTTGCTATTCCATCTATAAAAGTTCCTTGTAATTTATTTAAAACTCTAGCTTTTGTTACCATTCTAGGCAGCTCATGTTTGTGAGTTTCCAAGAAAGTTTGGGTAAAGCTTGGAGCCCCTAGTGGAGTGTGAGGATATTCTAAATTAACCCTATCAAATGCATCAGCTACTGATCGTGCAGACCAAAGCTGAACTTCTCCCCCGGTTAAATCTTTCATCCTTTTTAAATACTTTTGTTCTTTAGTGCGCAGTTTCTTTTTAAGACCAAAAGCCTTATCCATATCAATTCTAATACCTCTTTTTGTCATATTAAATATAACTCTTATTAATCTGCATTCTAAATCATAGACTCCTTCCAGTGCATCTTTCTCTATTTCAACCATAAGTCTTTGGTGTAATTTATAAGTTAGTAGCGCATCTGCTTCCGCATATTCTCCTACAAAAGAAGAATGCATTTTGTACATATCAGCTTTGGGATCAAGTCCAAGTTCCTCTGCCTTAGCTTTAAGAACCTTCTCATCTTTATATTCTCCTAGATAATCAATACACATTTGATTTAAAGTATAAGAATATCTATTCTCATTAAGAAGAGCTGAGGCAATCATAGTATCATGGATATAACCTTTAACTTCTATATCTAAAGTTGATAACCACCCAATATCATATTGGGCGTTATGAAATACTTTTTGTATTGATTCATCTTCACATATAGATTTAATATATTTAAGAACTTTGTCTTTATCCATATTTCCCCCACCTTCATGAGCTATGGGATAATAAGCTGTAAACTCACCACTTGACATGGCAATTCCTATGACTGATCCTATCTTTCGTGGCCATCCTGGGCCCATTTTCTTCAGTTCTGTATCACAGGTTTCCAAATCAATCGCTATAACTTTTTTTCCTTTCATTGAAGGAAACTCTGTAGGGTGTAACCATTCGGACTTAACTAAATCTTGATTAAATAAATCACGCACCATTTTTAAGCTCCCCTGCTATAGCTATATAAGCCGATCCGTCTACATAATCGTCAACATTATGTTTCCCAACTTTTGATCTAGATACTTTTACTAATGCCATCATCATTGCCGCTTCATCAGCTGTTATAGCAGCTACTGGCTTTAATTTATCATCAAGATATATATTCCAAAACTCTGCAATTTGTTCATGATTTTTAAAAGCATCACCATGTGATTCTTGTCTGCTGTTGCCCACCAACTCTGCAGCTTTCATCAATATTTCTTCTTTTCTCATAGTATAAATCCTCTCTCTTGTTGGGGTTGTATTATATGTAGTGCCTTCTTTGCGCGTGTAGCCCCTACATAGAATACACGGTTAGTATCGTCTGAATCCTTTTCCATCTCATCCCTATTAGCTCGGGATATATCAGTGAAGAGCATGACATTGTCACACTCTCCACCTTTAGCAACATGGATTGTACTTAAGTTAATGAGAGGATCCGCAGTTAAATTTTCTGGATTAAATCTTTCTAAAGCCTTTAAATATTCTTTGTCTCTATCGCCAATCTTTTCAAAAGCAACATCCCAAGGAACACTTGTTTTAAGTAATCCGTGGTGTTCAACTAGCTCTTCTATGCCGTAAGACTGTTCTTCCTTACCTTCTCCCTCAAATGATTTCAAATTTTTATAACCTCTGCGTACTCCCGTTACAGAAGTTAAATGAGTATATATATCTGTTACATCTCTATAAGAAATGTCCTTAGCTTCATGTAATCTATTCCACGCATCTACTGCATTTAATAAATCTTTTCTAATAGCCATCTTGTTATTCTTTTTATAAGGTAATCCTTGTATGCGCAGATCATTCTCAATTTCATTAAACATATATTTGCAAGTTGCTAATACTAGCCACTTTCCCTCACGAACATTAACTGCTTCTGGGTAAGCATGAAATTTAAGAACTCCTTTATAATCACGTGGTTTCCATTCTTTATCTCTTCTATTATGTATTCTACTCGCTATCTCCTGGGCAATTTTATGTACAGATTGTGGGCACCTGTATGATTGATCTAATACCCTTACTTTCCCTGGCATATTAATTAAATGCTCTACATCTGCCCCAGCCCATCTAAAAATAGCTTGATCATCATCTCCGCTTATATATACTCTTTTTGCATTTCTCCACATCTTCTCACACATTTCCCATTGTAAAGTATTCAAATCTTGAGCTTCATCAATAATAATTACATCTAATTTAGGAACTGGTCCTGATTCAATATAAGTTGAAAGCATATCAGTAAAGTCATGTTTATAATTCTTTTCTTTATAATCTTCCAAGGACCTATAGGCGCGAGATAATTCTGGCCATGCCATATCTAAATTATATTTATTATAAAATTCTTGCACCTCCATCTTCTTAACTCTTGCCTTATTTATAATTCTTAAAAATTTATTATCAGTTGAAATTATGCCAGTATCATCCCAATCCTGTGAAACAAAATTTAAATCTACTCCATAATCAATTGAGAATTTTTTATAGTCTTGAGCATTCATAACTTCAGAATGAGTCATTCCTAATTGTCTTTTACCAAATGCGTGAAGAGTACTAAAAAAAGGTAAGTCATCATCAGTTAAATTAAACTTTAATTTAGCTCTATCACGAGCTTCATCTGTTGCTTTTGTAGTAAAGCTAACAAAGGCTATAGCTGATGGGTCAGTTCCCTCTTTAATCTCCCGGTCCACTATCCTCAGTAGATTCTCCGTCTTGCCTGTACCTGGAGGTCCTAGTATAATATTAACGTCTGGCAATTCTGCATTCTCCTTTCTTGTCAACAAATATAAATTTCATTTTTAATTTCTTTTGTTCTTGGGTTAATTGTCTACATATACGTGTTCCTGGCTTCCAGGTTTTACGATAACTCTCACTCTTTACATCAAATATATTTACTACGCCTTTCTCATTTATGGCTATAAGATCAGCAGGACCTACCCCATATAAATTTTTAAAAACAAAATATCCTTTATTTATCAAAAATAATATTGCTATTTGTTCACTATGCATTCCTTTTTTTAACTTAGAAAGGGACGACATTTTGTTCCTGTATTTCATGTTCAGTATCCTGTGTTTTAAATGAAGGAACACCCCACGTGTTCACACCTTTACCATTAAGTTTCCAAAATTTAGAAACTCCTTTAACTTTTCTTAGCTCCGCAATAATTTGTCCTGTGTTGCTATAGTGAGTAAATTTATTTCTAATAAGATAAGCGTGTAAATCTTGTAATCTAAAATAAGTTCTTTGTAATTTAACTTCTTTTTTATTTTCATCCAGTTCTGTAACCCATTCAGTCCAAGGCTTACGTAATGTTAAGTCTTCTCTCTTTTGTGCCTGTGCCCGATCAGTACAAAACTCCTGGAGGTGAGATAAGAATTGACCGGACACAGTTCCATCATTAGCAAAATCTATTATATTAGCTTTTTTCAATAAGCTATTTACATATTTTTGCCAGTCGATGTTCTTCATCAAAGGAGGCATAATCTTTAAAACTTCCATTGCTCTCTTTTGAAATTTAGTTTGAATTTGTAATTCCTCTGTTGTTAACTGTATTTTATAATCTGATTTGGGATCATCAGACATTATTTCTCCAATAAATAAAGGTGGTTCAGTATTTAATACTGTAAGTGATATTATCTGCGCATATGCATTATCATTTCCTACCCCATGTTTTCTAGTTCTGCATAGATTTACATTACAATAAGAGACAATAGGTTGATCTTTACATTTGTACATGTACCCTTTTTTATCCAATGCTTTTACAACATTAGCAACTTCTCTATGATCCAAAGGTGGCTTCATAAATTGTTGATTATGTTCTTCTAATAATTTCTCCCAGTTGTCTGGATCAAATTTCTTTAAGTAGACTCCAATATTAAATAGTCCATTGTTTCTTGTTCCTGGTGGAAAGCCTTGGGAACATAACGCTTGTAAACAAGGTGGACCATCTTTAATTAATTCTTTAGGTGCTTCTGTTCCTGTCTTATCAATATCCTTGATGGCATACTTATCATACATATCAAAGAACTCTTCTAAAGTTGCTGCGGTTGCATCATCTTTAATTGCATAGCGAACTGACTTGTCACTATTAAAATAAGGAAGATTTAAAAAATTACCTAAATCCCCTTTTTCTATTTGAATTCCTGATTGCTTTGGAAAAACTTCTGAATTGGAATGGCCAATGATAGCTGCCATATCTGTTAATTTACTTCTAACCAATTTAGAAGCAATTGGTTGTTGCATAAATAGAAAGAGATGTGCTCCTCCACTTTTAGATTTACAATATACTAATGGTAAATCTAATTTTCTGATTTTGTTAATAAGTGAACGATGATCCAAAGGATAAGTATCAATATCAATGCATCCCCACTTAGTAGTATTATCAGCCCTAATAGGAATAATCCCAAGAGACGGAGCCTTCCCCTCAAGATGCTTTTCCCATAATTCATCTGTAACCTCCTTTGTTACCATATAGGATTTGCCTTGTTGCTTACCGTCAGCACGCGAACCGCCTGGTTGGTGCTGACCATAAGCTATATCTAAACCTTCAAATATAGATTTAAATTTTTTATATACCACTCAAAACTCCAGTAAATACACCTAGAAAGGTATATCTTCGTTCGTTTCGGGTTGGGTTTCTTTATTTTGGATTAATTTAGGGACTTCCGGCTTTGCTTCAATTGCTCCGCTTGAAGCAGATTGAGCAAATGCTTTGCTTTCACCGTATATAGTAGCATCAGTAACCTGATCCCCTCTCTCAACTTGGAATCCAAACCAACTTCCTCTATCATTTGATTCACTTACTGTTGATAAAGTGTAAGTGAAAGCATATGTAGGGGGAGTAAACATACCAGATGGACCCTTAATCTTTTGTGATAACATTAAGCTATTCCAACGTCTGCTTTTCTTAAGCTGACTTGAAGCCATGCTGATCACAGCATTTTGGTATCCACTATCAGAAATTATAATAACATAATGATAGGCTGTTTGAACAATATGATTTCCACTAGGAAGAATCATTTTGTTGGTCATAGGGTCCCTTTTAGTTTGACCTATGATGCCACTTTCAGCATCATGAGAAGCAATAAATCCACCACCTTGTTCTCTAGGTTTCCACTCAACATATTTTAAGTGGTAGAAAACAGGGATAACTTTTATATTGTCAAAGGTTTCCTGTGTTACTGTATTATACAGTTGTCCTGCTTTAGCAGTTTCAATATATTCTGCTTTGGAAGGATTGAGTTGAGGACTTGAAGTTTGCAAAATACTTATGTAAGGAATAGCTGTATCCCTTGCTATATTAAGCTCACCAAATCCACTCAAAGATTTTGCGTCCTGTGCAATTACTGCCAGATCCACTCCATTACTTTTTTTAGGTTTTTCAGTTTTAGACATTAATATTTCCTCTATTCAGATTTAATTGTTGTTTTGTGACCAACAAAAGCGCCAAGAAGATCCATAGGAAGTTCTTTACCTGCTTCATATTGTTCACGAACGAAAGCGCGGAGGGTGGAAGGTTCGACCCATTCGCGTTGTGCAGATTGATATCCTTTCTCATTGAGATGGGACAACAATCCACTAGCTTTCTCTTCTTCATTCCTTCCAAAGCTACAAGTGACTTGGTTCTTTACTAAATCCCCAAATCCATTGTCTCTTAACCAAGTATACACTTTAGCTCTATTTTCTTTTAAAGGTGTAGCTGTGTAATACTCGGAAACTTTTATTTTACGACCATCAGATAATTTTAATTCTGATAATCCAACTTCTGAAAAAAGACTTGGTAAAACTTCTCTTGAAAGTTTTCTTTCATAGTCTTCTTTAGTTTTTAATTGTTCTTTTAATTTTGATATTTCTTCTTGGGTATCGGCTATATCGGTTGCCACTGCACCAATCTTACCCAAAGAATTTTCAGAAATGGTAGATGCATCTTCTTCCATTTGCTTCAGTAAGTTATTATTCATTGTTACCTCTCAAATCTATTTCTAAGTCATAATACCGCTTATCGTTACGGTCCCATTTTAAAACTTTAAATTTTCCGTTATTAGCTTCTGCTGCGATTGCACAACAGAGCCCTATTATAGCAGGATCTCCGATTAAAAGCAAGTAATCTTTATCATTAAAATCTTTTAATTGTTTTTTAAGTTCAAAAGTTAAAGGACCTGATGCTAAAATCATTTGTTTTCTGTCGGGAAGCATAATTTTTAAATCACCAAACTTCTCAGCTGAGCGAACATTGTAATCCATTACTTGTGGTATATAAACTGTCATTTATTATTTCTTGACTCGCATTATATATCATGCTATAATGTTTGTCAATATTAGAATTAAGAAATATGAAAAAAAAGATTATACTAGATTTGTGTGGTGGCACAGGATCATGGTCATTACCATATAAAGAAAATGGATATGATGTCCGTGTTATTACGCTCCCTGAAAATGATGTCAGAAAATATCATCCACCAAAAAATGTGTATGGTATACTTGCAGCTCCACCGTGTGACCAATTTAGCTTAGCTAAAACAACTGGATCACCACGTGATATGAAAGCTGGATGTGAAATTATGTTTGCATGCCTACGAATAATTGCAGAAGCGCAATATGAATTACCAGGGCCTTATGCAAAAACAACAAAACTTAAATTTTGGGCACTGGAGAATCCTAATGGACTAATGAAAAGATTTTTAGGAAGGCCAATATATGAATTTGATCCATTTGATTTTGGACATGGGTACAGAAAAAGAACATATCTATGGGGCTGGTTTAATGATCCAAAGAAAAAACCCATTAAATATAAGGGTGTTAAATTTGATCGGTTGCAATCAAAGGATATTGCTCCGGAATTCTTTGGAAAATATACACGCCAAGAAAGAAGGGCAATAACGCCATATGGATTTGCAAAGGCATTTTATGAAGCAAATGTATAAATTTAAAACGAAGCCATATGAGCATCAAAGTGATGCGTTAAAGAAATGCTGGAATAAAGAATCCTTCGCTGTCTTTGCTGAGATGGGCACAGGTAAAACTAAAATAGCATTGGATAATGCATGCATACTTTATAATAAAGGAAAAATAGATCGTCTATTGGTGATAGCTCCTAAAGGGGCATACATGACTTGGGTAGAAAAAGAAATTCCCACCCATGTCCCTGATTATATAGATAAAGATGTATTGGCATGGAAGCCTTCTATGAGTGCTAAATACCAGGCACAGTTAAAACAATTTAGAGAGCATGGATACAAATTAAAAATATTTGTAATGAATGTTGAGGCCCTATCCACTAAGAAAGGATTAAAAAGTGCTGCTTTATTTTTAATAGGAAAATCAATGATGATTGTAGATGAAAGCACTACAATAAAAAATCCACAAGCAAAAAGAACTAAGAATATCTTAGCTTTAGGAAGAGAAACTAAATACAGGAGAATACTTACAGGATCCCCAGTAACAAAATCTCCTTTAGATTTATGGGCTCAAATGGATTTTCTAGATCCTGAGATATTAGGGCAATCAAGTTATTATGCGTTCAGAACTAGATATGCTGTAATGATAACTTCTAATGCAGCTGGAGGAACTCATACATATCAAAGGGTTGTAAGATTTAAAAATCTAAAAGAACTAGGAGAAACTATAACTCCTCATTCTTACAGGATATTAAAAAAAGATTGTTTAGATTTACCTGATAAAGTATTTACTAAAAGAGAAGTAGAATTAAGTGATGAACAGAAACAAGCTTATGAAGATATGAAAGCAGATGCAATAACCATATTAAAAGGACAATCTATGACAGCGATGAATGTTCTTACACAATTAATCAGACTCCATCAAATAACATGTGGACACATGAAAACAGATTCTGGGGAAACCATAGATCTTAAAAATAGTAGAATGGATGAACTTATGCATATACTAGGGGAAACTACTGGAAAAGTAATCATCTGGGCTAATTATATTCATGACATTGAAAAAATTGAATCAACTATATCTAGTGAATTTGGAGAAGAATCTTTATGCACTTATTATGGTGCAACACCACCGGATAAAAGGCAAGCATGTATAAATAATTTTCAAGATCCAGAATCACCAATAAGATTTTTTATAGGAAATACTCAAACTGGAGGATATGGTATAACTCTTACTGAAGCTAGCACAGTTATTTATTACTCCAATAATTATGATCTGGAAAAAAGAATTCAATCTGAGGATCGTGCCCATCGTATAGGACAAAAGAATAAAGTACTATATATAGATATGGTTGCTAAAGGGACTGTAGACGATAAAATCATACAATCCCTTCGCAATAAAGTTAACATCGCTAATGAAATTAACGGTGAAGAACTTATTTCTTGGATTTAATTTCTATTATTTTTGGTTTTTCGGATTCTGGTATATCCCTGTGATAGGCTACCTTTAAAAGACCATCTTTAAGCTCAGCTCCATTAATTTTAATGTGCTCATGAAGCCTAAAGCTTTTTTGAAAAGTTCTGTCAGATATTCCTTTATGATAAAAGTCATCTGCTTTTTTTTCTTCTTTACATCCATAAACATGTAAAGTTTGGTCTTTAACCTCAACTTTCAAATCCTTCTCAGTGAACCCTGCAACAGCAAATTCAATGACACCTAAGTCATCTTTTTCTTTAATGTTGTATGGGGGATAAGTAGAAACTCTTCTGAAACTATCAAAAAAGTCATTGTGAAAACCAAGAAAATGGTTACGTATTATATCTAGCTCGTTCATATTAACCTCCTATTAAGCAAGATTGAGTAGGACCCATTATGGCATCCTATAAGTATTATATAATACTTTTATTGTATAAGTCAAGCTTCTTCATAAAAGCATCTCCAGCTCTTACAAAATTTTCCCCAGTTAATTCAAATCTTTGAAAAAGAAGATCACGTGAACACATCAAAACTACACCTTGGTCTATTTCTGTATTAAATATTTTATTATGAGCATAAGCATATGCAGCTAATTGCATTAAATAATCTTGTACCCATTCTCTTTTCTTTGGTTTATTAGTCTGTTTGAAGTCAATAATGGCAGGCCTTCCTTTGTATAATCCCACCATGTCAGTAGTCCCAGCATACTTGCCAGGATAATACAAATGAACTTCAGAGCCCCAAACCTCGGTAATGTCCTTAAGGCCCTCATCAATAATTACCTGGGCCATTTTCTGCGCTTGAATGCCTACTTCTGTAAGGTCTTGATACGCATGTTCGTTCACATAATGTTCTATATATAGGTGGAGAGCGGTTCCAATTCTCCCGGAATCGGCTATAATTTTTTCGGCTGTTTTTTCGCCTACACGCTTTCGCCATTGGTCTAACCCACTCTTATCTTTGGTTTTAGATAATACTGTAGTAACAGAGGGTAAACTTTCCCCATCAGGTGTAAGATACAATCTTGTTGCACCGTCTTCTCTTTTTAAATCTTTATAATTATACTTCTGTACTAATTGCACACCGGATTATACCACAAGTTGTGATATTCCGCCAGTGTTAATTAAATCATGGATAAGTTTTTTATCTAATCCTACTTCTTCAAATAAATCCTCTAGGTCATCAATGCTCATGATTCCTGGGTCAAGTCCTAGTGATTTAATATCAAACGTTTCCTCCTCTCCTTCTATTATGGAAGGTGACCATTGTCCTGGTAGTTCTACTATTCCGCCTTCATCAAAGTGATGTGAGGTGGTTTTAGACGGTGTGGTTGAGGGTTGTCGATATTGATTTTGTATTGCTTGCTCTCTTACAGTATTAGTAGTTCTTGGGTCCTGCCACATACCAGCGCTACTCTTTCGTGATCTTCCTGAACCTCCGAATCCTTGCTGTGCTCTTTCCCAATCCTGCTCAAAATGGTCTCCCCAATATGGCCTGTTAAGACTTTCCTCCATAGATCGTGCCTGATCGGCTTTAAAATTTGCAAACTGTGTCTTGCTTAGTGACTTATCATTATCATCTCTAAAGTCCCATTGTGCACGGTCCATCATATGCATTCGAGGGTGTCGGGGATGATCCGCATAGTGACCATATTTAGTGCCTTCCAGGTACGCTCCTGGATTAGGCTCCTCCCAACCCCATAGTTCGTCTAGATATTCTTGAAAATGTCCTGTTTCATGGGGAAGAATTCGTCCCATATTCCAAATTTGTAATGGATCAAAATACGGGGTGTTTACATTCACTTCATTAGGTCCTAGAAATTCCCACTCTGAATCCGGTCCCATTGGCGCAGTTGGATACTTTTTGACAACGTTTGCGGGGTTAAGGGTTATGCTCTTACGAGAAGGAGTATAAAATCCGCCTGTTGAGGTGGGATCATCTCCTACATTCACTCCTCCTACATTCGCTGCGGGGTTCGGTATATACTCTCCTGTGTCAGGATCCTTTATCCACTTATCAATGTCCTTGTATGCGTCCGCAGTGCTCATCAGATTAATGTCACCACCATCCTCTTTGAAATTTTCCAGGGCATTGATGTATGCCCAATTGGGTTGAAGGTCCTGATAGCCTGCTAGCCTGTCATGGTGGGGTATAGGTACTGAAGCCTGTACATATCTTTCAGCACCATAAAGCTTGTCCCAATCCTCGAGCCAGTAGTCATCCCCCTCACCGTGCATTCTATGTATGTTAGCCATCCCTTGGGGATTATCTCTGTATCTCCCTTTTTCTAAGTCCCATATCTTTTGTCCATAGTCCATACCAGGATCTTTAAAGTCGTGATATTTTACATAGTTCTGTTGCACAGGGTGCGTCATTAAATAATCTATATAAGTATCCAGCATCTTATTTCTTTGAAAGTCAGAAAGAGTTTGTCTTTCAGGTCCTGTCTGTAATGGAATGTTATGATAGGTTATACCCCTCTCCGAATATGGATATGAAGGGTCTATAGGGTATCCTAAGCGCAAGTCTGGATCATAATATCGTTCTACCATTTGATTCTCCCCCCAAACGGCCCCTAATTATTCATAGCGTCAAGTTTTTTATTTATATTCTTGACCTCTGTTTCAATTACTGCAATGCGTGATTCCATTTTAGTAAATAAAATTATTGCATTTTCTAAACGATCCACGTCTTTTTCCATTGCGCTAATGCGTTGTGATGTCATTCCCCAGGTGGCACCCACCGCGATTAATATTCCTGTTACCCAAATTATATCTTTAATATTCATTACCAGTTTTTTCCCCATGTAAAATAAGCATTCCAATCTTCATCTTGCGGTCCATAACCAATTCCATAATCAAACATTCCTCCACCGAAAGGTTTGTTCCAGTCATAACGTAATTCACCTTTCTTTAAGTCCGGCATAAATGGATCTACTGCAGCATACACATCTTTAGCTCTATCTATCATAGGATTCCCCGCCGCAGCCAACATAATTCCTGAGTTATCAAATTGATTAAAATTACTACTCAGATTATAAGGCTTAATATAATCACCTGGATTAGGGATTTCACGTGGTCGATAAGGTCCTTTTTTAATAATATCATCCCAATTTTTAGGGGTTCTACTTGGTCTATAAGGTTCGCGCTCAGGGGGCTGATAGCCACGTCTTCTATTAATATCTGGAGAAAATCTTCCAAAATCTGTTCGTTGTCTTTGTCTTTCTTCTACCATTATAACACTCCTGTTATTCCTTTATTTTTAGCTGCATTAAAAGGATTGTCATTTATTCCCTTTTGAATAGGTGTAAACTTTCCTTTGTTATCCATAACTGAATTAATTATTCCTCCATCAGCTGCATAAGCAGTCGCTCCTCCATATTGATTTGCAAGTGCGGCATCTGTATCACCAGCATAAAGGCTTGCCGCCGCAGCTGGTTTCATTGTAGGACTCTGGGTTATTGATGAACCTACTCTTGAACTATCATACTCCCCTTCGGCATAAGGTGCATACATTGTATCCTCTAATCCTAATGGTTCTTCTGGTGGTGTATCTGGATTAGTTAAATTAAAATAATTAGGATTAATAAATTCGTCCACCTTATCATATTGTTCATATCCTTTTTTCAATGCAGGTGGTATGTTACCAATCCTCTCTTTAATTTGACCCATTGTTGACTTATTATATTGATCTGCTTTTTTTACTTTATTAAATTTTCTCTGAGCCATTTCAAGTTCTGCAAGATCTTGATCAAAGTCCATCCACTCTTCTGGATACATACGCACAAATCTTACAAAGTTTGCAACTCTAACAGTTTCCGGTAAGTTAGCGTCCATCATGTTCATCCACACTCTCATGCTTACAGGATTAGTTAGAACTCTACCACCATAGTTCACCATCCACGCTATCCCGGCCGCTGTCAGCGGTCCCATGCCAATTGCTCCTGCACCTGTACCTGTTGCCCATTGTTTTCCAGTAGGGGCACCTGGACGAGACATTCCTAAAGCATGTGTGGGTAATATAGCTTGAAGGGAACTTCTAGTTCCACTCATAATTGCACGACGCATCATGAATTTTGAAGGATCAGGTACACCGTTGACAAATAATCGCTCTAGAATGTTCGCTAATTGTTCAAACTCTTTTGTCGTGGGCAGAATTCTCTCCTCAGCCCTGAGGAAACCTGCTGGAATGTCCGCATTATCCCCCATTGTTCTAAGACCTTGATTCACTCCATGAGCATATAATTCATCATCAAATTCTTTAAAACTATTTGTAAGTGGGTCAAATATTTTAAGCTTAGTTACTTTAGGGCCTGGTAATGCATCCTCCATTAAAGTTTTTAAAGCTGATCCTTCTTCTCCTATGCCTAATGCTTTTTTAAATCCACTTGAATCAAAGTGAAGCATTCCACTTTTAACTCCAATAGATCTCTCAAAGACCTTTCTTACATAACTACCTACTCCATTATGATATGCACGTGGTCCTACAATTCTTTTAAGGGCTTCCAGTTCTGATACAGCTCTTTCCGGATGAGCTTGCGATGCTTTCACAACCACATCAAATAATTGTTCACCTGCTCGTGTTGGATCTCGTGATAGAACAATATCAAATCCTCTAGTTTGAATTTTGTTCACAGATTTTCCTACATCTGTCATCCATAGTAGCATTCCTTTGCTCACAAAATTTTCATAGTCTTGCCATGCTTTTGCCACTTCAGGATATCCCATCTTAGCCACAGAACCCATGTCGTTTTCCCATGCCTTAAATAAACGTGTAATTGTATCAGCATAGGCTGTATCTGCTAGTGTTTGATCTTGTAAAGGTTTTAATAAATCATCCATTCCTTCACGTATTCCTTTCATCTGTGCTAAAGAACGAAGACTCTCTGTTTGTAAAACATTTCCTTCTCCAACAGGTGCAATAATTTGTCTTCTTATAAACTCAATTGCCTTGTTTGTTACTGCAGGTGGAATTAATTTTCCAGCTGCATCTATTTGTTGCTTACTTGAAAACTCATGTAATGCCTGCTTGCCTACAGTTACCATGTTGAAGTCAGAGAATATTTTTCCTGCTCCTTTAGCGGAGTCATCAAAGATTTTTTCTAAGTTCTTCGCTTGTGTTTTAAATCCTATTAAATTTTTTGATGCAAGTGTACCCCACTCTAATGCCATATCTCCAGAGTTAACATAAGGTGCAAACTTTCCTAGCATCTCTTCACCAATAACTTTTAGATAATAATCTCCACGTGTCGCCATGTTGTCACGAATTCCAGTTCCAAATAATGGTGCTGGTGACATTGTCGCTGCCATACCTGGAGCTAATTGACCACCAATCATATGTCTTCCTAATTGTGTCCCCATTAATTCTGCTGGTTCTGGCCACCATTCATCTGACCCTTTTTTAATTGCTCCTGGTGGTCCCATCCATCTGAATGGATTGAATGGAGCCTGTGAATTAACAACTTTCCACATGAATTTTCCAAAAGGAGCATTAAATACTAATGGTTCTTCTATAGATTTAAGTCCTAATTCTTTCATAGCTGCCGGATTATGATATTTTTTAATCAATTCTTGCTCGGCTTTCATTAATTCTAAATTAGTTACAACACCAGGATCCTTAGTTGGTCTTGGTTTCATCATTTTAAATGGCCATGCTCCTATTCCTTGTCGTAATCCATAATATAATGGTCTTGCGCCAAAGAATCCTGCCGTAATAGCAGTATCCCATGCAAAAGCATCAAAAGCTTCTTTCTTTCTTACATCCAGTGATGGTCTATTAATTCCTTCCCCTCCAAATGTCCATGATTCAGGCACAGCTTCGGCTAATATAGCATCCCACATTCCAACACGAACTGAATCATCAGCCATCCATTTCTTTGCTTGTCCTGCTTGGCTCATTACATCCAGCATATTTTCGTAACCAAAATCAGCAACGGCTACAGCTGAAGCTCCACCTAGAACAGCACCAGCAGCTTTAGAATAAAAACTTTTCTTAGAATTTGCACCTTTAGCAGCACCTTTCAGGAATTTTTCAACATAGTGTTTGTTAACCATCTTCATTCCTAGGTTCATACCTTGCCACCCAAGTAATCCTTTTCCTAATCCTTCAATAATTGGATACGGTTCAGGTGAATTAGAGAAAAATCCCATCTCATCTCTCATCCCCCATACGTCAGGTGAGATAGTTACAAAATTGTCATCAGTAATATTATTAGCAGTAAAAATATCATTCTTCGCTTGTACTACAGCATCTAAATATTTAGTGTCACCAGTTTCCTTAAATCTATTTTTAGCAGTCTCTGCTAACATTAAAATATCATCTCTTACTTTTCCTTGCGCTGCTCTATAAATTTTAAATTCTTCTAACTCTGATTTACGCTGATCAATTTCTTCTTGGGATGCAGTTTCAAAACCAAAAGGCTGACCATATCCTTTCTGCCATCTTTCAGGGGCAAGCATATTAAAAGCTGCACGTGGAATCATTAATGCTGGGTCAGCTATATACTTTTTCTGCCACTCTCTGCCGGCTAAAGCTTTTTGTTGTGCCTCTGTTACAGGAATTCCTTCATCAGTATATCCTACTATCTTTTCATCCTTCATACCAGTCCCTTCAAACTTACCAGATTTAAATTGTTTCTGGTGCGCCTCTAAAGGTTTCATAGACTTATTAAAAATCTCTACTTTTTCTGATGCTGATAAAGTTTCTGTTCCCATGTTACTCTGTTAAAAATTTCATTGTATCATCCACAATAGTATTGGATGTATTATTATCTTCGGATTGATCTAATATCATATTACCCGTGATTGATTGTTTCCATGCTCCAAATTTAGGTTGCCCATAAATATCATGTGCTGCGTACATTCCACCATCAGGGCCAGAACGTAGATTGTACCAAGCGTTAACATACTTATCAATTCCTTTAATTTTAAAGTCATTCGGTGCATATATTTTAGTCGTGTCATTCTTATCATCTGTCAGTCCAGCCTTATACAGTGCGTTAGCTCTGTTCTTAGATAACTGGTTAAATATAAATGTATAGTTACTAAGTACCTGATAAGGAGAAACTGCTTCAGCTCCTCTGCCAAATCCAAAGCTTGTCATTTGCGTATCAGCAAATGATCTCGCTAAAATATCTGCTAACATACGACCAGTTGGTTGTCTGTCTCTTGATAACATAAGACCTAATGTATTCTCAAATGTAATCATTGCCGAACGGTTTGGATTGCTGAGCAATCTAGTCATTCCGTCGGTTGTTGCAAGCCATGTAGGCTCTCCGCCTGTACCATCAGGGTCAGCATTTTGATTGAAACCATATTCGTTCTTTTCATCAATAAAGAATCCAACCTTTTTACCGTTAATCATTTTATAGGTGTTAGGTTCCCTATTAACAATATAGTTATTGGAATTCATGTAATTCAATTGAGCATTGTACATTTCATCTAGTTTTTCCTGTCCTCCTACTCCATCCAGAACTGCACCGTTTAGCATTTGCTCAATCGCTGCATATTTAGGACCATAAACTCTACCAACTTCACCCCAGAACCCAGTTAAGGTATCCTTATTTTCAATGATAGTTGGCATAATGAAGTCCGCCATTACATCAATTCCTTTACCTACATAATCAGCATAATTTATTTTCTGATCCTTTTGTGCTTTAGTATACATGGAAACTTCTGCTTGATCACCAAGACCTGTAACATTTTGACCACTTTCATCTGTTGATGAATCAATAAAGGTAAACTTATCAAATCCTACTTGGTTATTAAAATCCATATAAGTCATAATTTCTGGACTTTTTCTGTAGTAAGTTTGAACACGCTTTCGTTCTAAAAGCTTGGGGTCTCCCATTGCATTGTAAACTAGCTCACCATTATCATCCCTTTCATAAATATTTTCATATACAACAGTGAAAGGACCACTTCGGTCTTGTCCTTTATCTAATTCTTGCATATAAAGATTAAGAGCTGCTGCTCCAATTTCTCGTTCTGCTTTTCCTTTTTCAACTCCCATTTGAAATAGCATTGGTGCAACTTGCATACCTGTCTTACCAATTACATCAAAGAATCCCATTACTCCACGATCATTTGTCTTATTACTCATCAAAGCAGATCCAACTGACATAAGCATTGCTAAGTTTTGCATCTTAGTTGCTTCATTACCGGATCCCATGAAGTCTCTAATAACTTGTTTATAACCTTCAATTCTATTAAGACTGTCATTATCCATATCACCCATGTACATATCACTTTGGTCCATAAGGGCTTGACTTTTCTCTTCAGAACTATTTGCACTAGCTCCCTCCCCAGGAATTTCTTCACTAACTTCTATTTCTTCAGGAATGATTTCCTTCTTTTCTTTTTCAGTTATTAAAACACTTTCGTCTTTTTTATCATCTTCTATAACTTCTTCTTTCTTTACATCAGTAACTATTTCTTCAGCTCTTTCAGGAACTACTCCCGCCAACTTATGACCAGCATATATAGGTGCACCAACTGCAAATGCTTGTTTAATTCTTCCTTCTTTTCCTGAAGCTAAATCCCAATACTTTTTAGTGTAAGGACTCTCTTGTGCTGTACGTAAGCCTGCACCAAACCCTTCTTTCATTCTATAAGCTTCGCGTGCAGCTCTATTAAGAATTGGTTTGAAAAGATCTCTGTATCTATAGGGATTTGGCATTAAACCTCCTACGTTTGTCCAAATTGAGCGCCCGCTAATGCTGTGATTCCAGCTCCAACACCTTGTGCCAATGGATTAGTTCCAGGGGCTGTCCCCATGGAAGTTGCCATCGCACTTGTTGGCATACCTTGATAGATATCAGATGTAAATCCTAATCTTTGGTATGGTTCATACAACTGTTGCAGGCCTTGTCTGTATTTAGCATCTTCTGCTTGTTGTAATGCTTGTTGCTCTACAGAACCTGCTGACATCATTGATGCAATATCTGCTTGATGCTGTTGCTGGTATTGACCTCCAAGACCACCCATCATTTGTGCTGCCTCACCGTATCTCCCCATCTGTGACGCAAATTGATTTTGCGCCTGTGCTTGCGCTTGCCCGTAATTTTGTGCATGCGCTTGTCCTACTGTCTGTGCTTGTTGATTAGATAATTCTGCTCGTTGGATTCCTTCTCTTCCTCCACCAAACGCACCGGATTGAGCCGCTGTAAGTCCTGCTCCTGCCTGTGCCTTAGCAAATTGATTTTCAATACCTGCAATGACTTCATCCTGAAAAGGATTCATGTATTGTTGATACCCTACCTGTCCTGCTGTCTGTCCTGTTGGATCATACTGCTGGGTAGCTAAGTTAGCTAAATCTTGTGCTCTATTTAGATAAGGCTGAAATTGGCCAATGCCTTCATCTGCCATACGGAAAGCATCTTTTTGTCTTTGAGTAAAGTCAACTACCTTTTGTTGTGGTATATTTATTTGTCCTTCTTTAGTTCGCTGCTCACGAGTAAGTTGATCCCAATCTTTTCCTACATATGGTCCAGTAGTTCCTGTATATTTATATTTTCCAAAGTCTGCATCGCCCAACTTAGCACCTTGATTTTTAAGTTCCCACGGATTCATTCCGAATTGTGTTAACTCACGGGCAGTCCCCATAAGACCTAGCTTATCTGCTTCTATCTGTGGTGCTTCCCTTTGAAACTGGGTTGCGTATGTAGTGTTACTTGGGCTATCGCCGCCACCAAAACTCATGTTAGTTTTCTCCTGTATGCATTGGCAAAATGCTCCATACCGAGTCGCTTCGCCATTGCGTCAAATTTTTTAATCTCGTTGTCCGATAGACGCGGTTCAAAATATACCTCCAATGCTCCGTTTATCTTAGCCCACTCTATAAATTTTCGCATCATAAATATACCTGTCATTCCGTTCCTATGCGTGGGTTCAACATATAAGTCAATCTGCCTCGCATATAATTTACGGCTAAAGTAGTACTCCAACAGCCTACCCGCCATGAATCCAATCCTCTTTTCATCCTTTTCAACAATGATCCCAAAATAAGAGGGGTCATTAATTGCCGTGTGAATATATTTATCACACTTTTCCTTATCATATTCAACCTCACTCCAGTCTGACTCTTCGTGGTGTTCTCGTGAAAATTTTTGAATCCACTTAAAGTCGTTAGGTTCCGCGAACCTCCATTCCATACTACCTACTGTGGTGTTTCTCCTTTTTTTTCTTTTGTTTTTTAATTGCTTCCTTCGTCATTTTTAGTGCCTTGTCTTGATGAGATGTTCTCTTTCTTTTTGGCTTGGTTACCGCCTCAGCTACTTTTTTATGCCAGCCTTTTCCTATTCCATATCCTGTAACACCGGCACCTAGTACTGTTGCAACGCCTTTTGCTGCCGCTTTTGCCGCCTCTTTTTCAACTTGTTTTCTAAGTCCTTGATGAGTTCCGCCCAGAACGGATCTTCGTGCATCAAAGTCTCCTTTACCCATTACCTTACCTCTTGTGTAAGGACCTTTGCTTTTTATCCTAGGGTATTCTTTTGGCTTAGATTTAGGATAAAGCCTAGCCATCTGCTCTTTCTTTGTTTTTCCTATGGCAGCTAAGAGCTTGCTACCTTTTTCTGCTTTTCCCATTATGCTACTCCTATCATGCTTTCTTGTATTGTTTCCGATTCTGGATCCAATTGATTCATCATGTTATACATTCGTTTGGCGCCAGCCATTCTGTCGCCACCACCAAGATTTTCTACAGCCTTCGCTGTCATGACAAACTCTCCGTCTGAAAGCTTGGCATCTATTACATCATCCTTTGGACCACCTGGGCCATTGATGGCGCCCCCAGCATCCATTTCTAAGGTTGCAATTCCTCCGTCAGCCCAGAATCCTCCTCCATCATAGTAAGGGTTCTGTAACTCACCTCCCATCAACTCTTCAGGAACTCCGTACATGAAGGCTAATTCTTTTCTTCTTCTAGACTTAGCGTCTTCCCAAAGTTCTTCGTCCGTTGGACGTCCACCATACCATCCAGCTGTCTGTGATGCAATCGTTGGAAGCCAATCAGTATATGTTTCTCCTTCTACAAGTTCTTGTCCTAATAAATTCTTCCCACCAGTTCCTACTTTGCTATAAAAATCAACCTCTTCCGCTGGCATGTATCCTTCAACTGCAGGTAATTTTTCCTGGCTAATATCCCACGGAGTCATGAACTGAGTTTTTGGAACTGTTTTACCATCAATCTCTGTATAGCCAGTAATTTGTTCTAATAACTTATTTGTACTTCTTGTTTCTGGTATGTTGTACTTCTTTCCTCCAAGAACATCCCATGCGTCTATTTTTTCAGGTATTGCAACTCCTTCTGGAAGTTTCCAAGGACCGTAGGTAGCTTCGGCTCCAACTATTGCTGGGTGATATTGTGTCATTCCTGCTGGGCCTCGAGATGTATAAGCTGCTTGTGCTTCTATTGCAGGAGTAAGTTGATCTCTCGCAGTCTGATAAATACTTGGATCCTTTCCTGTGTAAGCTTTATTGAAAGCATCTGCTGCCGCATTAGCTTTCATAAATGAGAATGGCATAGATGCTAGCCCTGAATACATCGCCGCCTTTTCAGGATGTTTTGATCCTGTAAGTTTAGCTGATCCGTATCCAAGAAGTGATTGCTCTATTGCACTTCTTAACATTGGATTTTTAACTCCTCCTAAAAGAGAAGAAATTCCTAAGTGTGGCATCATCCAACTAAGGCCCATTGGTACAGCCATCTGCACTAAAGGGTTCTTCATTAATTTACTTAAAAATCCCATGTTATCCTTTTAAACTCATTAGTCCGCCACGGTTAACATATTGCTGTTGTGATGCTAACCAGTCATTCGCTGCGTCTTCTCCGAGACGGTCTTTTATTTTTTGCCATGTTTGCCATAGTCCGGCTGTCTCTTTTTCACTCCGATCATATCCATAAATCATTTCATCATACATTTCTCTTGCTTCATCAGCATCTAAACCATACTGACCTCTAATTCTTAATATTTCATCATCTTCAAGATTAGCTTGTTCTTGCAGTGATTCTATTCCTTCAGCCATAGGATATTGTTCTATTTGATTAGTGTTAGGGTCTACTATTCTAAACATTGCATCATCATAAATGCCACCATACATTTCATTAAAATGATGTGGTGATATATATCCTTCACTAAAAATTGTTTCTTCACGTGGAGCACCTTCTAAATATCCGTATTCATCAGCCGTACGAGGAGCAGTTTCCTTCCTTCTCCAAGTACCACGAATTGATGCATCTTGTGACGGATCACCTGGAATATCAAAAAGATCATAACTCTTTCTACCAGGCTCCATGTGAGAATATCTAAATCCTAAATCAGGTCTGTTGACCATATCCATATTAGTAAAAGACTTTGGTCTTTTCAATTGTGTATTAACTCTATTAGCACCAAAGTCAGTCCACCTTGGTTCTCTATCAGATACTACAGTTCTTCCTTGATCACGATATTGATATTGAATTGGTAAAGAAGGTTGATTCCTTACATCTCTTCCCGTTGAACTGTCCCATCCATAATAATTATCTAATGCATTGGATGTGTGAGGTGTTTGTCTTTGTCTTTGACTTTCATCTACCATTATACTTTCCCCGTAACTCCTTCTAAAATTTTGTGAATTGCTACCTTGATGACAACATCCTGCCGGATGTGTTCGCGCTTGGTAGAAGTTGCAGGATTGTCAACGTCATCATCAGCTTCCTTTGCTGACCCGTATTCCTTACCTGTTTCCGTGTTCGTAATAGTTACTTCCGCAGGGACCACTACCTTAGGGACTTGCTCCCCATTGACCTCTACGTATTCTATTACTGCATCATCATTTATAGGCATAATCTCTCCTTATAGCAAGTATTTTCTTTATTATCAACCATTATGATATCTCCAGTATTCCCAGATAGACATTCACTGGCTGTGCGTCGTTGTTGATCTTCAGTATGTCACCAGCTTCCATCACTCCAATGTCACTCGAAGCTAAATAAAAGAAGGATTCTGTAGCTTTATCAGCCACCCCACTATTAGTACGAAGCAGTGTTGAATTTAATTTTAAGCTTATTGTAGCTGCACCACCAGAATTATTATAAGCCCATGCTGTTTTAACCAATGTGGTTGTCTCCGCTGGGACAGTATAAATTGTAGCATCCCCAGTGGTTGTAACTGTTGTCATAACTTTTTTATAATTGTTAGCCATTTAATTTAAAAACCATGATAAGGCTTCATCTTCGTTCTTTAATTGTTCTGGGGTATACGAAGAATTCAGAAGCTGAATTAGCTGATCCAGTGTTTGAATCATTTGATTAATTTGTTCCTTGCTATACTCTTCACGAGCTGCAGGAAGTCGTGGTATATTTATCTGTGCCATTATCTTAATCCATCTTGTTGTACGTCCGCACGATATGTGCCGTAACGCCATGTTGTATCTACAGCAGAACTTGTAATCTTTATTGCTCCCTGTCTTCCTCTAGCTCTAGTATCTACTTTAGTAGTGGAAGTAGTGACAGAAAAAGGACCATTGGTAACAGTGCTACTTGTAGGATATAATTTAAAATCTAATTCCACATTAACTGTTCCTGATAAATTTTTAAAGTCAGGAATGAATCTCTTAATTGACATTAATCTTTCCCCAGCTTGGGGTATAACAAACTCACCTGATTTTATTTCAGAACTTAATGCTGATCCATCTGCATTATTTCCATTTTCCTGTGCGTGCATGAAACTTCTTCCATCAGTAAGCCCAGTAATGGTGCTTATTGTTGCGGTTGAATCTGTTGCATTGTATTCTGTTGCGTAAGGGTATTGATACACACCTTTATCAGCCCATGAAGAACGAGACAAAGTTCCGTTGTACCATACTTTTTCTGCATAGTTAAAAGTTGCAGCTCTATCTATAACTGAAGATCCATCTGAAGCGTAAAACCAAGTAACCTCATTAAATTCAGTATTTAATGCTGCAAAAGTATCCTTTTGTGATGCAGGATCTATATCTTTAAAAACAAAATCCTCAATAGAACAAGGAATCTTTTGAACCGAACCATCAAACATGAAGAATGAATCAGTCCCCATCCAAAAAGCTCTTCCGTTACTCTCTACTGTTGCATGCAATCCACATGCTCCGCATGCAGATCCTAATTGTGAAAATCCAAATGTGAAAGGAGCACCAATTAAAGTCATCTGATACAAAGCAGTATCAGTCCATAGCAATACAGCACCACGTGAACGTTCAGCTGCAATCAGTTTACTACCATCGGTTAATCGTTGAGTTCCTGCAGTATTTGTAGCAGTAGGAGTCCACTCATTAACATTTTCCTGATCACACCACCTAATAAACATATCATCTCTTGTAGTAGCTGTTCCTATTGTAGTCTCAGTTCCACAACATATAACATGTCTATCAGTACCGGATACAATCATGAACCTACTAGATGTAGGGGCATTAGATACAGTTGTATCTACTGCTCGTTGTACAGTTGTAGTGCTAGCTGAAGTGTCCCAGTAATAAAGTCCACCATTTAATTGTTGTGCTAATATATCTTCACCCCAGTTATCCAAAGACCATTTTCCTGAATCCAATTGAACACTATTAGGCGCAGCCAATGATGCACGGGATTTTCCCCATCCCGGTCCACCACTCACACCTCCATAAGGTCCAGCTCCCCATCCATAACCTAATATGGAAGTCGCTGGATTGGTATTGATTTGATATTCTGCTGTTCCTGTAACACTTGCTGCACCACCACTACTAGCGGCTGATTTGGCAATTATATTATAGTTATTTGTATCTTCTACTACTTGTATTTCAAATTCACCCTCAAGATTAGCTGCTGCTATTCCATTCGCTGTCCCTGATACAGATGAAATTGTAACAAAGTCTCCTTCTATTGCACCATGTGATGCATCTGTAACTTTAACTGTAGTTGAACTAGCTGTAGTTGTAAAATCTGTAATGCTAGCACCTGTGGATCGTATAGGGGTAATGTCATACCAGGATCCATTCTGGTAAACATAAAGTTTCTTGTTTGTTCCTGTAACTGCGTACTGATCGCCATCAAGAGAGAACCACGTAATGATTCCTCTTGCTGCCCCAACTAAAGCATCGGATGTAACCTTCGCCCATCCTCCTATTTTTTCTGGAAGCCCATAACGAAAACGAACGTTGTCCGTATTGGTCCAACGTCCTTCAGCACCGTACTCGGTGGATTGTTTGTCAACACCTGGAGCTACTTGTACTTTAATCAAAGTCATTAAGCCTCCTACACAGCGCTATCGTAAACGCGTATCCATTTATCAGTACCATTTATTCTTATTCTAATAGCTCCAAACTTCGCTGCGGCACTAGCAGTTGAAGTAGAAATACTTTTAGTACTATCAGCAGCTGTAGTTCCTTTATAGTTAGTGAAAGCAAAATCTTGATCTATTTGCTCTAATTCAAGGCATGGTACTGCCCCAGTTGCACTTGTTTGAGTAATACCTAATTTAGCAAGAGGAGATGCAATTCCAATTCCCACACGGTCATTAGTAGCCTCAGTTCTTAATAAATTTGCATCACTATCCCCTTCAAATCGTGCATCCAAATCCGCACCAGTTTCATTAAATATAAAAGTCCCACCATCAAAAGAAACATTACCGGTTGCATCAAGTGTTCCACCTGATGAAATATTTCCTACATTAGTTAAGATATCAAAAGCTGTTGAACCGTCAGTATATATTAAATATTTTGTATTTGTATAAGGAAGAGTAACTGCTGTTCCTCCAGCTGGTCCAAATGTAAGAGTATTACCGCCACGAGTAGTTGCATCATGAATAAAATACCAGTTTGGATTAGCTTCACATTCTAATACTCTGCCACCCGTTAAAGTTCCTTCTAATTTAAGAGAAGCTCTACTTTGTTGATCACCCGTACCACCACTTGCAACTGTTAATGATACTGTTCCACTACCAGCTATATTTACTGCTGTGTATCCTTTGATAGCATTTTCTATCTTCTCTAAGTTGTCATTTGTTTTTGATCCCCACGTACCAGCGTTAGCACCAGTTGCTTGAAGATCTAAATTTAATATTGTTGAATCTGCCATATCTTATCCTGTTGGAACTACCGTCCATGTATTTGTAGAAGAGTCGTCCACTCCGTTCCAAATCGTTAATTTTAAATCTCCCACTGTAAAAGCTGCCTGTACACCCGTTGGAATAACAGTAGCCGTTCCACTCACTGTTGCTGTTCCTAAGGCAAAACTAGCTTGAACCCCAGTTGGGAAATACCTTGACTCTAATGTAACCGTTCCCACACTGAAAGTCGAGGAAACTCCTGTAGGTGTAACGTTCGCATCAGCAGTAACAGTCACTGTCCCTAATGCAGAAGTAATATAAACTCCTGTAGGTGTAACATTTGCATCCGCTGTTATGGTTGGAGAACCAACCGCAAAGGTTGCCACTACTCCAGTTGGAATGACAATTGTATTAGGTGTTACCGTCGCCGTTCCTAGTGCAAAGGTTGCTTGAACTCCAGTAGGTGTAACCCTGATTGAAGTTCCATCATCAGTAGTTTCCGAGAAAGCTAGTTGACCAATTGCTCCTGCACCAAATGCCATTATAATTTATCCATCTCAGCTTTTAATAAAGCCCATGTAATTTCTGAATGAGGATTAATCGTGGTTGTAATGGCAGTCCCTTCTGCATTTTCTCCAGTTACCCATTGAATTTTATTAAATAATTCTTCCGTCATAGGAACATTATTATGATATACATATCCCACATCAGGTTTTAATGTATTCATTGCTTTGTGAAATTTTATTGAATCTTCCATATTATCCTGCTATCTCCATTAAAACAACATCTGCTGGAAAAGTAGATTGACCAACTTGTATATTATTCATTGTTCCTACTTTTGCTATATACATGGTATAGTCACAGGCACTCGTGGTATTAGGCTCATCCACGAAAAATACAGGTTGTAAAAAATTAACATCTATCCAAGTTGGATTATCTCCACCAATAGATGATGCTGCAGTACCAATCCCTATATCTCCTGCGCCACTTGCAGGCCATACTTTTGAAAATCCTGCACCTCCTATATCTCTATATATAGCTATTTTTCCTGATACATTATTAGCATCTGTATCATCTCTATAAGGATAAAAACGACATTGCATTTGAATTAATATTTTAGAACTCGTAGCTGAAGGTGTTATTTGATCTGTTATATATGAAGCTGCAAAAGAAGTAGTAGTATTCACTGTTCCTCCACTTGTAAAAGTAACATGCTGTACTTGTAAAACTTTTCCTGCATCAACAGCAGAACTTGCTGTAGTTGTTGTCCCAGTAAATTTTAAATATTGTCCTGATGTTCCTGAAGTAATACCGGTTCCTCCTTTTGCTACTCCCACTGTTGCGAGGTTAGCATTAGGTAGTTCACCTGTAACTTTAGTTGTAAGATCTATGGATCCGGAAAGTCCTGAATTTTTAATTGTTGTAAGTGCCATTATTCTATTCCCTTAATTGCTTTGATCTCATCATCAGTTAATCCTAAGTCTTTTAACTTTTGATTCGCATTTGCTTTATCGGTTGCTTTTTTTGTTTGAGCATTATCATAATCAGTTTGTAATGCTGCTAATCCATCTGTACATTCTTGTTCAGTAGGTTTACTTCCACCATCATGGACAATAAGATTTGCATAAACTTTTCTTGGTTCAGAACCTTTAGCCCAACCGAACCATTGTCCTGTTCTTACAGTAACTAAATAATCTTCTATGTGATCTGGTCTCATTCTATGTCGCTCCTAGTTTTAAAAAGCTAACACAAGTTTTATTCATATCTGTGCTTCCTTGTGTAGTATTTGATGTGTTTCCTTGCAAGACACCAAACTTAACTTTACAATTTGTTGTGCTTGTAACATCAAATAAAAATTGAATACTCGTAGTTTGTTGTAATGCAATATCACTAAATGCTCCCGCTTGAGTAACTTCTGTATAAGTACCATTATCTGTGGTTGTCCATGTTTGAGCATAAGCTGCTTGTGTTCCGTTATTTGGATAGAATTGCATGTGATAATTAATAAGCCAAAATCCTGTGCTTGGGAAAGTAAATATACCAGATGATTCTGTCATTGCACTTCCAAGATTTCCCGCGCCATAAGAATCACAAGCTTCCCAATTACTTGCTATAGGAGCAGCACTACCTACAAAATTAGCAGTAACTCTCCACATAGAAGCATCCGTAAGACCCGGATCACCAAATCCTGAAGCTGTGCCACTATTCGTAATGGTTGCCCCAGATGGTATTGTAATAGTATCGCCTGAACTACCAATCTCTAAAGCTGTTCCACTTTGTGGATCTATTTTATCTACTAATATTGTACTTGCCATTAATTAACTCCTTTTAAAATTGTTATCATCTTATGTACTCATTCCTACTAATCTGTATACAAGCCAATGATTGTATCCACCACCAAAAGCTCCTGAAGTACCTGCATTGTGCCATACATACATCTCTAAATAATCATCATCATCTAAATAAATAGGATGTGTCATCATAACATCTGAACCTGATAGAGTTGTTTGGTCACTTCTAAAATTTTGCATTGAACCATAGGTATAAAAATGAGCACCATTTTTATATAATTGTGGTCCACCTTGTTTGCTTTCTGGTATAAAATTATTCCATCTAATAATACATTGACTATTATAATAACCTGCCACTCCTGGCGTAAATCTATAATTGGTACCATCCCAAGTTCCACCTTGTTGTTTAATAGGAGTATCCCAAGTAACTTTTGTTGCTGTACTAGTAGCAACAGTAATATTAGAAGTTCTTGTTAAAAGTATCATTGGCACTGGCATGATATGACTAAAATCTGCTCTTTTTAATGCGCCGGCATCGCTGAGAACAAGCTCGTCAGTTTGAGCAGGCTCTTGGCCCAATGCGGTTTGACCTGTTATGTCAGATGCAACAAATCCACCAAAGCCCGTTGCAGTTCCTGCATTGGCAATCGTCACACCCGAAGGTATGCTTATGGTGTCACCTGACGTACCCAGCGTTAGCGTGGTAGCTGTCTTTGGATCTACTTGATCTACAAATAATTTACTCATTTAACTCCTTTAAGACTTAGGGTTAGCATCTTTGATCCCTTGAATACGTAATTTCCACGCATCGATATCTTTAAATATCTCATCAAGTTGATCGCCAATATCACCATAAGCTACTTTTCTTGTACTTCTTACAACGTTGTTTGTTTCAGTTATATCCCCTGCGGCGTCGTGTGCAGCAAGGTCAGCATCGGTAGGCTGTGCTAGTCCTGCGATATTCCATTCCTTGATGTACGGTCCTGCCCCTTGGGAGTCATCCTGAAGTAAAACGTCTTTTGAAAAGTCAACAGTTTTACCTGCTGCTTCTACGTAAGCTGTTACTTTAGTTGCTAGACTTGCCATTACGGTTTACTCCAAATTGAATGTTTAAGTTTTCTGTTAGGAATATCGCCTTCCATTTCTAATAAAGTATCATATTGACTTTCAGTTGTGTAATCTTGAGGTATATCTCTTAATGATTGTCGCCAAGTTTTAATGTTATCAGGCATAGTGTAATCGCTATTAGCCATATAATCTGTTTCCTTTAATTTATCTAAACGAATATTTTTTATTTGAGCAAGTTTTCTTTCTGCTGATTTACTATTCCATTCTTGGACTTCAGCTTCTCTTTGTGAAATTTCTTCAGCAGTCATTTCAAAAACTTCTCCATTAATTATCTTTTTCATTATGAATTAATTAACCCCCATATTTTAATGTCGTAAGCAGTAACATTTCCACTATTAGCAACAAGGTTAAAACCTCTTTGTTGTGCTTCAGTATCTTGATGACCAACTAATTGATGAGATGTGTGATTATCGTGGCTATCGTGATAACCATAAAGTACACCATCCATATAAGTAACTGATGATCCCATTGGATTTTTAATAAACAATTTAAACCAAGTATCTAAACCTGCTTCACTACCAGAACCTCTGCCAATATACCAAGTAGAAACATTATTACTATTAGAATAAGTAGGGGTACTATCATCTGTATTTAAAAGAAAATCAGTCATATAATAATTACTATTTGTTTCTGTTCCATCAGAAGATTTTAATAATCTTATATATGTTCCAGCATCATCATCTCTTTCAAATGTTGCTGATATAATGTAATTGTCATAAGTAGTTGTAAATACATTATCAAATGTAACAGAACTAGCTGAACTTGATGAATTTGAAGAATGTACAAGAACTAATCCACCATCAAAACCTGTAGCGGTTCCACTATTAGCAAGTGTCACACCCGAAGGTATACTAAAAGTATCACCTGAGTCTCCTAATGTAAAAGCTGTACCCGATGCTGGAGAAATCTTATTAGTTTTTACTTCGTCCGTTACAGTTAAACCTGCACCTGTAGGAACCGTGATTGTATCACCCGATGTTCCTAATTCTAATGCAGTACCTGTTGCTGGGTCTACTTTATTTACATTTAATAAACTCATATTATACTATAACCAATGTTGATCCCGAAGGAATTGTTGTTGTGCCAGTAAAACTTACAGGTCCAGCAAGA
>Ga0208919_1000294_pt1 | contig 36169 bp, 40 predicted proteins | sample 4_EtaG_FD_184076 | JGI IMG/M metagenome (GOLD analysis project Ga0208919, IMG submission 184076) | Marine viral communities from the Subarctic Pacific Ocean - 4_ETSP_OMZ_AT15127 metaG (SPAdes) (version 3) | ecosystem: Environmental > Aquatic > Marine > Oceanic | place: Pacific Ocean | collected...
GGGAAGCGCCTTGCCCCGATCGCCCGCCCGCCTCAGAATCCCGCTGCACGCTTTCGCACTCAAGAAGTATTTCTGGTGGACACGGTGCTCCAAGATATCCGACAATAAAGACTCGACGCCGTCGTTGGGCGACTCCGAAATGTTGGCTGTCAAAAATCCGGTAGGCCCACCCGTACCCCAACTCCTCCAACGACTCGACGAGTTGAAGCATATCCCTTCCTTCGTTCGAGGAAAGAAGCCCAGGGACATTTTCGACAACGACCCAACGGGGTTTGCATTCGCCAATGATGCGATGGAACTCCCACCAAAGTCCGCTGCGCTCTCCTGCCATTCCCTTACGCTTGCCAGCGACACTGAGGTCTTGGCAGGGGAAGCCACCGATGATGGCTGTGGTAGGAGTGAGAGTTGATTTTCCGACATCGCAGACATCCTCATAAATTGTGGTGTTAGGGAAGCGATGGCGTAGCACAGCTCTCGCTTGCGGATCGATTTCGACGGCCCAATCAATCTGAGCACCAGCTTGCTCCGCACCGAGGTCGAAACCTCCGACCCCGGTGAAGAGCGAGCCAACGCTAAAACGGCTTGTCATCGCCTTTAGGTTCTGGCCGAAAATTGTTGACCTCGAGGTACAACGGACCAGCGTTTTCGTTCTGCCCAGTGTAGATCTTCACATCTACCTTCACTGGGTTCTCAGCATCACCTTCGTGCTTCTTAGCCAACCATTCGATTAGGTTTTCGGGGTACAACCGCAACGTACAAGCGATAAACGACTTGGCGTTCTCGCTTGGTGGGTTGACAGTCATACCCTGAGCTTTCCCGACGAATTCTTTACTTCCTGCCATCGCTCTACTCCATGTTGAGGCGATAAAGATGGAGGCCGTTATCGTGCCGCCTCCGTTGCACTTCAAATCCACCAAATTTCACCTTCCGGAAATCACGCAACCGTGCCGAAACAGAGGCTTGCGGATCTTCCGTAATCGAAGCAATGGCCTCTAACGAGCGCCACTGTCCATCTTTCATTACATCAAAGATGCGTTGTTGCTGGGCGTTAAGCCGAACCTTGTCCAGGCTTGAATCATACGTCTCGCCATCATGTTCAGCGTCAAACAAGCCCGTCTGATTTGGATCGTTAGAGTCGCGCACCACCATGCTCTCATCCATCACGACATTCCGGCGCGTCAATTCACCACCTCTGACATCTGCTTTTCAAGGTAAGTGAGTGCTGCAGTGGTAAACTCTAACGGCGTCCGATCGTCGTCACTTGCGCCCTTCCGGTCCACCACGCCCTTGGCAAGCTCAATCGCTTTAGTGTCAGCCGTACCTGCGCTTTCAGCTGCCTCAATTGCGTTTTGTAGCTTCGACAAAACAGCCTCTAACGCCTTCGCATCATCTTGCTTTGAGGTCTTCTTGAAACTGGTTTTTGCTTTGCGCTTCGCTTTTGACGCAGAAGCTTTTTTAGTTGGCGATGACTTTGCCACCGCAGCATTACCGTCGTCGTCTTCATCGACGGATAAATTCAGCGCACCAGACATACAGTAGCGTCGAAGGTACGTCCAACCCGAAGCCACGCCGTGCGCGTCGGTTTTCGCAATAGGAATTGACGCACGATACGCAATGCGTTGGTCGGAGCCAGACAACATGACTACCATATCCATCGTAGCTACGGATGCTTCAGCATCAAATCCAGGCATCGCTACGACCGCTAACCCGTGCTTCGCCAAAGCAGGTTTTGCAACATCTAAGACAGCAGACAAATCTGCATAGCTACTTCTGAAGTGCGAGTTCTTTTGGTTTTTAAGCGCACTTTCGACATCGGCTTGAGCTGCAGCTAACGCCGCACTGATCTCGCCGATTTCTTCTGACATCGCGATAAACACTACACCACCTCCGAGACGCTGTCGTATTCAGCTAATGCTGGTGACAACATCTTGCGGTAAACCTGGGGCACACGGTTCTCGCCTCGAAGCCATTTGTAGACAGACGAATATGAGCAAAACAGAAATTGCTCAGCGTAATCCTTCACGCTTCGACCATCCAGCTCGATGGCTTCGTGTAGTCGGGCACACGCCCAATCGTCGGCGAACGGCCCTGTCGGCTTGACGTTAATCGTCATTTCACCTCCACGGTAAACAGGATATTGCAGGGAACGATAACCCTCCTAGACGACAACCTCAATGGCGGGAGACAATTTCCAAGGACAATGTTTTCTCAAAATGACACATATATATATGTGCGAAAACAAGACTATTGCACGAAAACGATAATGTTCGTATTATTCCTGTGTCCAGAGACAATCCTTACAATCCAAAGGAACAAGCAGACATGATTACTGAGATCAACAAAGAAGCAGCCAAGAAAATCCGGAGTCTCGTTGAAGCGCATTTAACCACGATGCTCGAAGACAACGGATTGAAGGTAGACATGGGCAACTGCGTTTATGACCAGGACGGTGTCAAATTTACGGGTATGCGTTTTTCGCTCGTAAACGCGATGGACCCAGAAGAAAGAGCGTTGATTGAGCACAACGATTTTTGCAAGCGTTACGAAGATGTCCACTTTGATTTAGACAAAGTCGGAGAAAACCACCAAGGCAAGTGGAGCCTTGTTGGTTACAAGTATCGCAATCGCAAGTACCCATTCATCGCGTTGAACCTTGGTGACAACAAGCGTTACAAAATCACTGAGAGAAACGCTCAGCAGATGTTTGGCGTTCGCAAAGAGGCAATGGCTTCCTCAGAAGCAATCGGCAACTAAACGTCGAAACGCCCTGCGGGGCGTCTGGTTGGTAGGTGGCACCTACCTCACTGATGAGACAAGCCAAGGGGCAAGCATGACATATCGTGTATTGGATGCGGAAGAGGCATACGGCTTTTGGGGCACTAGCTTGCAAGGTGTAATACAAGCCGATTACGAAGAACTCGTACAAGTGTTTGGGAAGCCAGACCCCAACCTGACCGATGGGTACAAAACAGACGTTGAGTGGTGCGTCGAGGTTCAAGAGGAAGACGGCCACACGCACGTTGTTTTTATCTACAACTGGAAAGACGGTGAGAACTATTTAGGTGCGAACGGTTTGCGTGTCTGGGACATGAAGGAGTGGCATATTGGCGGTAAGTCTCCTGAGAACGTTACCCAAATTCGTGAGATTCTTGAGTCTGCCGACAAAGAGCTTCAGCATCGCCAAGCTGCTCTTTTTCGTAAAAATCGGCTTATGCGACACCCTGCTGCGAGGGAAAAATAATGCCATACGACGAACTTACTTTTGTATTTGCAGTCGGTGGTGTGCTGTACACGTTTTTGATTATCGCCTTAGTTCTTGAATGGTGGTTTGAGCGACGACGATAAGAGCCAAACGAAAAGAGGTGGTCCCGAAGGTTGGGGCCACCTTTTTTTTGTAGCTACCTCATGTATCTTTGCGTAGGCAACAACGCAGGATAGGAAGCCAGTAGGTGGAAGCAGTTGACGCTGAGGTTGCCCGTTGAGAGGCTCATCAACGCTTGGCGCAAGTCGCTGTGAGAGGGTAGGCAAAGCCTGTCCCGTGGGTCTGCCCCAAAAGAGAGAGACGCTTCGTGTGCGGTCCTAACTGCTGCGTTTAGCGTCTTTTTCATTTCCATCATATCGATGGCCCCGAAAGTATCCAACGCCGTCAAAGATGCGAACTCGCTCTACATGATATTCGGTTCGGTCCTCGCTCCACGTTATGACTAAAAAGCCTTGGCTCCAATTTGGGAAGCTAGTGTAATCGTCCCGGACTTTTCCCATCATGCCCATGCCCCACCAGGAATGGGTGCCGTGAGCATTCCGGAGAGAATAGTGGCCTACACGATGCGTGTGTCCGCTTGCGCCTCCCTTGCCGTACCGCTCGTATTCTGCTCGCTCAGATGCACCGCTGTGTTTCTTCGCTGTCTCGCCATGACAGAGAACGAGCTTGTCAAAAAGAATTCGATGCTTGGGGTAAGGCGTGTACTCCCAACCCGACTTGGTCAGCCCTAACAAGTTTTGAATCTGCATCGTCTCAGTTACCTCTGGCAACGTCAACAATTCGCCAGCTGAGCGTGACTCGCAAAGAGCCCAAATCGTTTTGGTGATCCTGGCTTCATGGTTGCCAGCCAAAAACCAGTGCTCAGCGTCCGGAGTTAAAGCATTAACAATTCCACAATGTTTCGCCGCCATTAACAGTTCATCGCGCAAGGATGTCCGTTTGTGCGGGTCTTTCGGCCAACGGCTGAGTTGTTCGGCGTCAAGCAAGTCGCCGTGATCAACAACCAAATCTACGCCACCTTCGTGCTCGAGCTGGGACAAAATGTCGTAGAGCACGTTTAAGGTGGTTGGGTCGTGGTGCGGAAAATGAATGTCCGAATAGTGCACCGAAGTGAATGTGTCCTTCGACCTTACGCCAGTTTTTGTTTTCGGGATTTCAATCTCTACCACAATCGGCTGTGGTAAGCTTGAGTGCTCCCATTTCTTCTGCACTTTGATAGCGACATAGTAGCAGGGCACAACAATGGGCTTGTCATTAATCTTCATCGGGACATCCCATTTCCGCACAGGCGACTTGTCTACAATTTCCCATACCTCGGGGTCCAGGTCCGTTTTTGCAAACAACTCTTCTGGGTTTTTGACCGTTGCAGAAGCTGCTACCGAAACGTACCCGACATCGTCTACGAATTTCAGATCAATTGCTTCGTCAATCTCGCCTGGGTAGTTGCTGTAATCCGATAACTCTGGCTCAATATCTTCTGGCGGTTCGTACAAATTTGCTCGCCGTTTTCTGATTGCAAACTTTGTTCGCGTTTTTCCAAATTGCCGTTCAAAGAGCTTGACGATCTGTCGGTTTTTTAACCCTTGTTTCGCTGCCTTACGAATAAACTCGTCTTCTTCGACGGTCCACGGGATTGCTCGAGGACTCATTTGCTTAGAGAAACACCAGCGACAAACCCAACAGCAGCCAGCCACCAATCAGCTTTAATTCTCAGGCCAAGGCTTGGCTTAATTGCCGATCGAAGAGCTTCAATCTCTGTTGCCATTATCTGAGCTGCAGCTTCGTGCTCAACGACAACTGTTTGCAAACTTACCGCTAAAGCGGTCGCCTGAGTCGCCCTAAGACGTTCAGCGGCGGTTAGCTCTCTCTCAACCTCAAGCATCGATTCTAATGCGTCAATTTGCTGTTCGTAACTTTCCACGACAGCGTCTAGCTCTTTTGCTTGAGCAGAGTCCAAGCTGGCGCGTAACGAAACACTTAATTGTTCCGATCGTATCCGAGCTGTGTGCTGGATCGACGTTAGCCTGGCAACTTCTAATTCAGCTATTTCGCGTTGTTCAACGATACGAACGTTGGCAAGATCCAGCTGGATTGCTAACGAGTCAGCTACGTTCTCAATTGAATCGACTACAAGTTGTTGCTCCTCGAGACGGTTAGATGCGTCATCAGCAACACCGCGCCAGTAGCTTGATTGTGTTGCACTTTGAAATAAAAGAGCAACCGCCAACAGTGCTAAGATTACTCCAATCGACCACCCAGGGATGCGTTCTTTTGTTTCATAGAACAACGAATAGATCATGGACTACGCCCTTGAATGTAGGATTCAAGTTGCTGTTCTAGTAAGGCGAGCTGTGTTTCCAGCCTAGCGAGGCGCTGATCAATCTCCTCGAGACGTTTCGTGAGAATCCCTGTTGTCCCGATGTATCGACGTTGCCTGTCGCCTAAGTCTTGTATTTCTACCATAGCTTGAGTGTCGGCCCTGTCCATCCGTTCAAATCTGGTGCCAGCCACCCAGGTAGCAATTAAAATTGAAATCGCAAAGCCAACAGACACTGCTGGCAGTGTGCTGTTTTTGCTCAACCCAGCCTTACTCACTAGAACCCCAACGCGCTGGAGCTTTTCGCCCCAAGCGACCTCGGATGTCAACGTGAGTAAACGTCTTGTATCGACCGACCCCTAGATCGTCAGCGTCTTTGTGTTGCTCAAACCAGGTGGCAACCTCATGCGTCGTCCAACCAGTTTTAACGATATCTGCTGCGCCACCTGTCATATGCATCGAATGGGTAGCACCACCAATGGTGTAATTGTAGAGCGAATCTCGATACCACGAATTTACCAAAACCGACCCAACAGGTTCAGCGGCACGAAATTCCGACAACAACTCTGCTAGTTGTAAGATGTTGTCTAGCAGTTCAGGTTTAGGAGCCTTTAGAAACGATTCCCAGCGGGGCCGATCGTTGCGATCAGCGGCATACGCTACGGCCTGGCGTCCAACGTCAGCGATCTCGAGTGGGTGGAAGTTCGTGCATCTTTTTTTGTATAGAGCCGTGCCACAAGTTTTGATCCACTCATCTTTCGTGATCATAAAAGTCTGGGCTGTTGTCCAACGTGGTAGGACGTTGCGGTTCACGTTGCAGGGATGCACCAATACCTGACGCTATTGAGCCGAGCTGTGGCCCAAAATATTGAGCGATCCGAGGACCAGCTGTCCATCCGAGCAAGCCCGTAAAAATCGTCCCTAACAGCGCGTAGGCAGCATTCGGCACCGTTGCCCACAGGATAGCGTCAAAGATGATTAGAACGGCTGTAAACGCCAACGAAGCGGTAAGTAAGACTCGAGCAGCTGACAGTTTGCCTTTCTCGTCAGCAAGGATCTCAAAGATCATCTTCTTCTAACGTTTGAGTTAGAACGTCTCCATTCTTCCAACATATTTTGAAGTTCTGGTGATACTACAAGATCGTCATATGTCGCGCCGCTCGTTGGTCCCCCTGGCATTATTGGCTGTTGAGTCAGTCCTTGCTCTTGCCTTGGGCTTTGCCCTGGAGCGTATGGAATTTGCGATGCAATCCCTGCTTGCCGTGCTGCCCGAATGCCCGCTGGTACGACAGGCGCAACAGCACTTGTAGTCCTTCCTATACCGTGCAGTGTTTCGCCTACTAACCGTGGGCTTGTCATCGCAGCTACCGGAGCCGTCCTTAACAATTGACCTGGGGGAACGGTAGATGTCGCACCGAGTGCGCCAAGCCCTCCGAGCATTGTACTTGCTACGGTGCGTTGTTGGCCTACAGGAACAAGAGGATTCATTGCTCGACCAGACACTTCATCTAGTAACAACGGGTCGATGCCTTCTAACATATCCGCTAAGCCACCCATGTCTGAGTTCACGTTTTCACGGGTCGCTTGCATTAAGCGTTTCAGCGTTTGTTGGGCAACATTATTGTTTCTGGATGCAAATGCTATTCGCAGTTCAGTTTCTAACGTGTTAGCCAGCTCGTAATCTCTCATCATCTCAACATACTTAGCATCAACCTTACCAATCTCGGTGCCAATCGCATCTGCGATCCGCATCGTAATTGCTGACGCTGGGTCGAGTGAGCCTACGTTTTGAGAAGACAAGTCGCGAATGTTCTGCTTTAACGTGTCCATCCCAACTACAGTGTTGTCACCTCGAGCAACTCGAGCGTCGATCAACTTTTCAATTTGACCTAACCGAGCAAGGATTTTGTCTCCTTCGTCTGCGGCGCCTCCTCCTAACCGTTCGGCCCGAATGCGGTCGATCACATTTCGTACTTCGCGAACGTCTACTTTTTTGTTTGCTAGTTGAGATTTTTGTTGGCTGTATTTTGCGCGACGGTTATCTCCGATTCTAGCTAACTCATTTCTCAATCGATCAACTAAGCCAGTAACGTCTGAACTTCCTCTTAGGCCCGTCCTGAACGCTGTCCCTCGCGCACCGCCCTCTAGCCCAGTTTCTAGCGCTCGAGCAGCGGTTCCCGTTCCGACACCCGTGGTTAACCCAGTCAGGGCTGGTGCAGCCAATCGAAAAGTTTGAGCGGGCACGTTTACTGCTTGAAAGGCTGGATCCAGTTTTCCGACCGTGCGTGAGATATCGGCTACCTTACCCGCCATTGTTGCTGCTTTACCCGTTAACCTGGCAGCACCAAACCCGGCAGCGGGCGAAGCTAGTGAAATCATTCCAAGAACGTCTGATGCCACTCCAACTGGATCTTTCCGGAACGATGCTTGAACAGCGTCTATGCTACCATATCGATCACTTAGATATTCGCCGACTGCTGCTTGAGTTTCTGCGTCAGTAGCTAAACTCTTTAGACCCTCAAACGTTTCAATCGGATGCACAAACGGTTGAATCAAATCTTTAAGCAATTGTACTGTTGAAGGGCCAGCATTGGACAAGACATCTGCCCAATAATCGTCATCGTCAACCGAGGCAGCTTGTTGAGCTGGGCGAGGTGGGGACAGCAAGCCAGACGTAGCATGAAAAGCGTTATGAGGCATTACAATCCTCCTCGATCTATTTCAGCTAACAACGCTGACATTAGTGGATCGCCTGGAGACATCCCTTCGGCCATCAAACGCTGTGCTAGTGATATGACGTTTCGCGGACCTAATGCTGCTACGTCGGCGTTAATAGCCTGTGTACGCTCTTCATCTGACAAGCCTGTGTAATCGCTAGGATCAATCAAGTCTGCAAGCAATGCAGATGATTCGCCTGGTCGAATAACAAAACGTTCGTACAACCGAGCATCGGCTGGGTCAGGTTGGGCATGGGAGAACACCCCTGACATATAATCATGGTATCCACCCAGAGTTCCATATTGTCGCAGATAACGAGACTCAGCGTCTTTTAGCTGACCACTCTCTAGCGCAGCGCTTTGCAGTTTCCGTATGCGCCGAAGGTTGGTTTCGGGTGGCAATGCAGGGTTATACGAAGCCGCAACTAAATTTTCACCTTCTTGTTGAGTAAACGCTGGGCCAAGTGTTTCGCGCAACGTTTCAAAAACAATGCTTTCAACCAAGTTACGAGCATCAACTGCGTCTGGTTCTACTCCTGCAAACAGACTTTCTCCGACAATCTCTCTGGCAATTTGAAGCATTGGACCCGTTACTTTTTGTTCTCTAGAGTCCTGGTCAAGATAGTTGATCAGCTCATCAAACTTTTCGAGTTTTACTCGATGGGCTGTGCTACCACCACCATCCCAAGCGCTTAACTCAAGAGATCTAGCGCTGTCTAGCACTTTTATAGCTTCTGGTAGTAGACCTATTCTAGCTTGATATCGATACGCTTCTGGCGGTACTGGCGATATGTTCGGTATGTATCTGCCTAAGTTGTGATGAGCGTAAATGTCTTCCGCTACATCATGTATGGTGCCCTCTGCTCGCACATCAGGTGGAAGCGCTGGACCTGACGGTAGCGGTGTCTGGGCACGTTCCAAGTACGGGAGTGCAGCTTTGCGGTCGGCTAGTTCTTGTTCGTCCTGTGGGGTACGTTGCGCTGGATCGATATCCTCTAGATCACGAATTCTTTTCTCCGTTGCTATTAGCGCCTCAGCCACTTGAAGCGATCCAGGCGTTGAAGCTGCCGGAGTTGGCTCAAACATATCCATAACTTCTGCAAAAACTGTTTCGTCTATAGCAGCTCCTATCAATTGCGCTCTCATGTCATCATCAACGTCGTATTTCTCAAACATCGCACGAAGCGTAGCTTCTCGAGCGGCAACCGTATTCGCTTGGTTTAGCCTTGTTAGTTGCAATTGATTGTCATACCGCTCTTGAGCGGTTTGGGCTGCTTTGTTTACAGCCGATTGCTGGACTCCAGCTCCGATGCCCGCGTTGAGTGATTGTAAAAATGAGGCACCTGGTTGGCTGGCTACTTCCGACATACGGGCTGCGGTCGCACCTAAAACTTCTGGATTCTCACCGAAATACGACGAGATCCGGCTAAAAAATCCCTGCGGCCCATCTTCAGCTCCGATCTGTTCAGGTAACTGAAGGTTCATAGCTGCGTTCGCGTCTGTTGCCCGTGAACCAGGGAACATTCCTTCCATCATCGATGGATCGTAATCCGGAATAATTGGTGGGGTGGTGCCGAGCGGATCACTCTCCCACGGTGCAACGGAATCTGTTTCGGCTACAAAACTGCCTGGGGCCATCGCTAACGCTTCTCGCACATTTCGCGGTCCCGTTAACTGTTGTTGGGCTTGAGAGCCTCCAGAAGGCTGTCTGAGGCTGTTAATAGTTTCAAAATCTGCCAGCATCGTGCGCCAATCTCTATTTGGATTAACGCTCGAGCGCGTAGCAAAACCACCCGTAGCATCCAAGATCCCGCCCGGGCCACTATCGCGAAAACTGGTAACTCTCTGGTTCGGATGGCTCCGCAACATCGCAAGCCATTGTTGTGGAGTAGTGTAAGACATTGTTAATCACCGAAACTGTTGTAAGCGTTTGCTGCGTTTACCGCAAAGGCTCCGAGTTGACCCCAGACGCTAGGCTTGCGCTCATAGGTTTGATATCCAGGCCCTGGCAACATTCCACGCATCAGCGCCATCGCCTCTGCGCCACCATGCTGGCCTCGTAACCACTGATCGTAAAGTTGAGCGGCTTGTTGCACTTGAACGTCGCGTTGGTCTTGCCCTAAGCCCCTAGCAACATCTCCTGCAGCAAACGTTGCACCTTGTTCGCGTAACCCAAGATCTGCGTATTGATCAGCTAACGCAGCTTGTTGGCGTCGAAACTCTGTTGCAGCGTCAACGTTGAGACGAGACGTATCAGTACGAGCCGCAGCAGCTTCTCGCATCGCCGCAGCAGCATCTCGATACCCAGCGCCTTCTATAGCTGCCAAGTTTCGTAGGTGATCACTACCAGCTTGAACATTTTGAAGCTCGCCTCGAGCAGTAGTAGAAGCAAACGCACCAGTTCCAGCTTGCGTTGCTTGTATCTGATTTTGAATGCGCTCGTAATCATCTTGAGCTTGTGCCCGTTGTGCATCTACGCCGATCCGATTCATGTAATCCTCAACCGTGCGCGGATCATCAAAAATCGACGAAGTGATTGCCATCGGACCTTGAGCCTCTTCAAGCATCCTTCGGTTAGCCATTTGGCTTAACTGAATTGGATTTAAGCCTACTGTAGGGCTAGTACCCATTTCGCCAGGCTGTAAATATCCTTGACCCTCAGAAGGCTGTGATATAGGCGGTGCAAATGGGGGTGGGGGTGCTATCTCTATTGGCGTCTCAGGCATTGACGGTCCGACAAGCTGCGGCATTATGTCTGGTGACGGTTGTGGCATCGGCTGGGGCATAAAATCTGGCCCAGCAGGTGCCTTCGCGTTTGCCATGAACTGTGCTTGTTGTTGAGCAAGTGTCGCAGGGTCGCTAGAAAAACCAGTTGGTTTTGCTAGTGACGGGTCGCGATAAAGTGCCCCACCCATTCCTACGTTTACGTCACCAGGTGACGGCTTGACTGTAGTTGGAGGCGGGACAGTCGGACCACCCGGCGGGGTGGGCACATACGGTCCACCAATTACCGGAGGGTCTGAAGGATCACCGCCCGGAGGGCCACCAGGCACTGGCGGTGGTGGTGTCGGAGGGTTCCACGGCCCAACTGGCGGTGGCGCACCTGGTGTCGTCGGAACAAGTGGAGGTGCGGGATTCCAAGGATCGACTTGGCTTGGATTAATTTGATTTTGCGTGAATGCAAAACTTGGAGAATCAGCAACACCTTCAGGGCGCGTATACCCAGTAAACCCTAAGTTTTCTGGCGAATACCGATTGCCAAAAATTGCTGACCCTAAATAGTTCTGTGCTTGACTTTGAAGAGGCGTAAAACCGGGCATTGCCGAAGTCCCACCTGGCCCGACATATTGCTGACTAAATGGTCGTTGCCCAGCATACAGTTGAGCTTGCTGCCACAACTGAAGTTCTCGAGCTTGGCTTAACGGATCCTGCTGACTAACGCTTGTTAGCCTCATGTTTTCCATTGAATTGTCGTTCTTAGCCATTCCCGTGCTCTCCTAAATCCTTGCTTAGCGTAACGCTTTTGTATTTATAACCGTAAGGATGCAAAACTTTCTCCCAACCTTTCCTGCCTGTCAGCTCAACGCCATCACATTCGTGTTTTTCTGCGAAGTAATCTGCTGCTTGCATAATGACATCTAGGTTTGCTCGACCCGTATCTGTTTTTCCACCGTAAAGCCATATTCGCAACAATCGCCGTTGCGGGTACTGCGCGACCGTAAAAATCGCTGCGCCATTTGTGACAGGATAAAAAATTGCTTGCTCATCCTGCACTTCTCGCAAAACATCTTCAACAGTAAACTCTGCACCGTTTTCTTTTAACGCTTTTTCAATAAACGGTGTGCTCTTCGTCCACGCTTCATCAAAACCTTCTAACGTGTTCGACATCATACCGCAGAAGTGCTAAGCACCCCTGCATTTGACACTACTAAACTGTAACGAGTGCCGTTAGCGCTTACCAGAATCAATCGTTCGTTGTTGGCTAGATCTACGTCTTCAAATCGTTTTAAGTTGGCGCGATCGGCTGACTCGAGTGCTCGATTGCGTTCAATCTCTGAACGCGAATCATACGCTTGAGCAGGAGGCGGTAAACGTAGCCGACGCGATGCGGACGCTCCCGAGGTGCTCATCGTCTACCTCCTGGACGTAATTCCAACCGAGGTATTCCAACGTTCCAGGCATTAGCAGAATTTGACGTACACCTCATGCGAACTGTCCGGCCTGTAAACCTAACGCTTGTCGGTTGAGCCATTGAGTACGGCCCGTGACTTGTATCGCTGTCAGTCGGATACATTCGTGTGTAAAACGTAGTAGTTATGTCACCCAAGGCCGTAACGTCTGGGATCAAAGATGTCGCAGACAAAACCCTTTCACCTGTGCCGAGCTGGAGCGGGCCTGACTCGACATAAGGAGTTTTAGTAGTGCCATCTTTTTCTACATACGTCCCGCCTACTTCTTGCTCGTAAGGATTTCCACTCGAGTCAAAGCAAATAGGGTACGCAAAGATGCCTCTACTGGTTACGGCTGTTCTCGCTAATGTCCCTACCGCCCAATGATCCTCGAGGTAGTTGTAACTCACATATGAGTCTATCTCAGTTCCGTTCGGATAGAACCACACAATTTCCGAATACAAACTGTTATGCCACGCGACAGTCTTACTTGCTTGGGCCTCGTTCATGTTTGTCGTAACAAACTCTTCTACGTCACATGGTATTGAGCGGGTATAACCGTCGTAAGCAAAAAAGCCGTTGGCGTTACGACCCATCCAGTAGGCTGTGTTGTTGGCTACAGCTACAGCGTTAATCGAGACAGGGCCACAATCGTCGCCTACGTTATCAAATTGGTAGACATACGGCAGACCTACATAGGTAGCTGTGTGAGCGTCAGCCGTTGTAAAAATAAGTATTTGCCCACGCACCAAAACTGCACCAAGCAAATCGCCAGTAGACTCAATTACTGTATCTCCAGCTTGGTTTGTAGCTGTCGCGGTCCAATCTGTGTTGTCTTCGGAATCAGACCAAAAGATTTTTCGACGATCGCGGTTAGCAGAAGACCCACCGTTAACAACACCACCAAAACACATTTGTATGCGCTGGGGTGTAACAATTGTAGCAGTAATGTACTCAGGCGAGTTTGCTACCTGGGCAGCTTTCGTGCCCGTCCCGACACTAGTGTTCCACAAATACAGTTTGCCGTCGTCAGGAGTACACCCCGTTAGGTCTTCGCCCCACATCGCAAACGACCAAATTGTAGCTGGCGACGGAATACCTAAATCCGGTCGAGGTGTCCCATAGCTTGATTTGCCGTACAGCCAATCGCCGTACCCTGTGTTGGGATCAGCATCCGTTTCACCAGCAGTAAACCCCGTAGGCGTAATGTCATATATGCTGGCACCCGAATCGTACACATACAGTTTGCTGGCTGAGCCAACCCCAATCCATCGATTGTTGGAATTGTCCATCCAGGTAATAGCCGTCCGGGGCACTCCCGTAACCGCCGTCGTGCTCTCTCCCCAACCACGCCAACCGCCAATCGGACCTAATGCACCATTGCTCCAGCGCATAAGATCAGCATCGTACCAGCGACCTTGAGCTTGGTATACTGTCCCGTTCTTCCAAAGTCCGGGTTCAAACTGTAAAGGATAAAGCTGCGACATGAAAGTTCATTATTTTGCGGGTAGTGCTTTCAGCATAAGGTAGGGATCCTCGTCACCAAGGTCGCCCGCCGTCATTTCACGGTTTTCTATTCCAAGCATTTGATATGCGAGCTGGATCCGGCCATCGATATCTTGTAATGCTTCAACTCGCTCTTTTTTTGCTTGATACAACGTTCTTAGACTAAACGCTTGTTCCGGAGTCAGAGCTAACCGCTCGTCCATAAGAATTGCACCATTGGTTGACCCCGATGTTTCGTTCTTAGCCATACTACCTCGTTTACGGTTTGACTTGGGTTTCTTTGATGTGCGCTGTTTCGACCTCAAGCCTCGAAATCCTTTCGCCATGATTGTCCACTTTTTCATCAAGCCTAGTTACGATTCGTTCTATTTGCGTAATCGACTGCCTGGCCCCGTTAAGTCCTGCTCGTACCCCGCCGTAAGCTGCTCCTGCTGCTAACAACGCGGGGAAGTACGAAAGCATCTCCTCAAGCCCCGTCATCCTCGGACTCCGATCCTTCGGGTTCTGAGTCTTTTTCTGGCTCAACAATTACACGCCCGTCGTCATCAGTCCAATTTGTATCCATCATGTGCTCGTCTTGACGCTCTGCAACGACCAGCCATGACACCGTATCGGTGCAATCGCCGTCTTGTGCAGTAATTGTTAGCGTCGAGCCTAACACGGCACCACGCACCTGAGTCCACCCATCTTCGTTTTGAACCCAGACTTGCGGATCACGGCAGAGTAGCTCCCATGTGCCATCGGTCATGGTTGCGGCTGCGTCCAAGTCTACCGTAGTCGTGCCCTCTGATAGTTGCACAGAACCGCGATACATAAGGTCGGCTTTTGGTCCCTCAATAAATGAGTGAACCAAATCGTGCGTGTCCTTCATTGAGTCTAGCGGGTGGTCGATCCTGAACGAACCTGAACCCTTAGACAGGGCACCAACAACGGTTAGGTTGGTTCCCGAACACTCAAACTGCTTGGCACCACCAGCGTAAAACCGCATAACATCGGCAGAGCCTTCAGTTATGTAAGTGTTTCCACCGTTATCAAGGTACAGCAAGGCACCTGACGGAATCATTACACCATCAGCTTGAATCTGAAAGCGACTTGTCCCACCGCAGAAAAACCGCATAGTGTCTGCGCTAGACTCATGGATGTAGGTGTTGCTACCCCCATCCAAATACAGCTTATCTGTCGCTCCCATCGTTATGTCACCAGATGTGGTAACCGATGTCAGTGTGCCAACAGATGTAATACCTGTTTGGGCAGCATCAACGTTGAGTGTTCCTGACGAACCTGTTAAGCCAGTGCCACCCATAGCTGTAGCAAGATCAGCTATGGATTCTTTTCGGGATGTATTTGAATCAGAAGCGTCTACGATAGCGATGCTGTCATTTGCTACGTTAACGGCTGCTGCTGTCAATTCATTAAGATCGAGAGCGAGCGTTACGTCCCCGCTTGTACCACCACCAGACAGACCATCTCCTGCTGTTACGCTGGTAATATCACCCGTAGTCGGAGTAGCCCACGAAGGAACACCCGACGCTAAAGTTAATACCTGGCCGTCTGTCCCCTTGGCGAGCTTGGCTAGTGTTGTCGAGCCAGAAGCGTAAAGAACGTCCCCTGCGGCATAGCTGGTCAGCCCCGTGCCACCTTTGTTTACTGCAATCGTCGTTGCAGACCAGGTGCCCGTTGCAAGCGTACCAACCGCCGTAATCTGCGTCTGCGAAGCATCGACATTAAGCGTACCCGAGGAACCCGTCAGGCCCGTACCGCCCATGCCTGTTGCTAAGTCTGCTATAGATTCTTTGCGTGTACCATTTGAGTCGGAAGCATCAATAATTGCAATCGAGTCGTTGGCTACGCTTACGGCGGCAGCAGATAAATCGTTGAAGTTCAAAGCCAGCGTTACGTCTGGACCCGTACCGTTCGTAACGGTTAATCCACCGTTTGTCGCATCTGCTACAGATTTAAGATCGCCTTCTTCGTCGTCTACCCACGCCAGTGTTCCAGAACCATCGGAAGTCCGTAGGATCTGGCCTGACGAGCCGACCGCTGCTGGCAACGTGAGCGTGTAGGAGCCACTGACTGTAGCTGGAGCGTCGAAACCAACATACTGGCCTCCTGACGCATCTTGGAGCCTTAAATCGCCTTCAGCAAGAATGTCTACCTGGGCCGTACTGATCTTACCCGTAAAGGCTACGTCATCTGTCCCGTCACTAACGCTAAACACAACACCGTCAGTTCCACCGCCGTCTACGTTTGTAGAGTTTAGCTCAAACTGCGTGTTGCTACTGTCGTAGATCAGCCAATAGTCGGGTGCAGCACCAAACTGGAGCTGGCGGTCGTCGCCCATCTTGATCTGGTCAAGCTTATAGCTACTTGATGCGATGTTCTGGTTATTTACATGAAACGTGACTGACGTAGACGACTTAGAAAACATTGCATCAATGTAATCCAAATCGCTGTTTAGCTTGGTGCCCCAAGTATTTGATGAGCCACCTACTTCTGGCTTGGTTAAGCCTAAATTGGTTGTGGTTGTGTCAGCCATAGTCTTTTACCCTAGCACTCTCGCTCTCATTTGAAGGGATGCACCACTGTACAACTCGCGTTCCCCTTGAAGACGCAAAGCGCTTAGTGCGGTGTTTAGTCTGGTACTCCAGAGCGCAACCCTTTCATCGTTTTTCAAGTACGGTTCTGCTTCTACTAATGTGCCAAACAGATAGATGTCTGGGTGGTCGGTTAACAACCAATTCGTTGTAGCAGAATCGCTCAGTGCAGCAATTCTTGTGTAATAAACAATCGATGATGTGTACGTCTGGTCTGGCGATCGTAAAACTTCGAGCTGGTTACTTGAGCCACCAATAATCGTGAAAAAATACGGCTTCCCGGTGCCTGACAATGTCGCTCGACGCTCAGATAATTCTTCGGGTGTTAGGTACTCCAAAGTAATTACCGGATCTGCGTCTACAACAATTCTGATAATCTCAAGCGTGTCAGTCGGTAACGTAGTGTACTGACCAGCAATCGAATACGAATCGTTTTTCGTAATCATGTCGGGCTGACGAATCACACGATTAAAATTTGCCTCAGCCAGCTCAATAAACTCTGGGATCCGATCGGTAAGGTCAGTTCGATCTAACCAATTTGCCGTAGCAGTTTTCAGCTGGGCGTAAGTTGTAATCGCCATTACACCTCACCTGGCCGAGTTCTAAAGACTCGATTGTCTGGGTTATTCAAAAACCGACGCACTACCCGTTGATCTTTGAAATTATTCGAGATTTTAGCTAGTTCGTGATAGACGCTCATTGGAATCGACGCAACGTGGTGTTGGTCGCCTTTCCAGTTTGCTCGTTCGTCTACTTGCCTAAACAGCGCTTTGTTTCTTTCAACAATTTTTGTGACATCCTGCGTTGTCTCAAGCGCATACCGATCAGCAGCAGAATCATAATGAAACCACTGCGTTGTTCCGGTTACCGGATCGTAATCGAGGATTCGTTTAGTCATTAGCTAGACCCTATCGGGGCAGGGGCTGTTACCAGCCCCCACCCGTCCAGGTACTGTGTTAGGCCGCAGTAATGCCAGCAATAACACCGTGGGCTGCTTCGTTGCTAACCTGAAGCCCCCACTCGACCAACGTCATACGCTTGTCAGCGTCACCACTACGGGCAAGAGCCTCGATAGCATACGGACGAAGAGTAGCGAGTTTGACCTCATCTGGATCGATGAGTAGCGCCCAATCGTTGTGCAGTGAACCGGATCCCTCGTCCTCTACCGTGGTAAAGAACCGATTTGGAACAACGCTTAAATTACCAAAGTCGCTAACATAAATGTCAGCCGCTCCAATAATTACCGAAGGCTCAGCACCGTCCACATTGTAACGGCTAGAAGCAATGCCGCTAAAGCCACTTACTTGTGTCTTGTTGAACGGAGAAACCATAAGCATCGTCGGCTCTCCACCACTGACAAAACACTCCTGCATCGTGGTTTTGAGCATAGCTTCGGTAAACGCGGTTGGTGTACCAAACGACTTCCACACTTGAGTTGCGCCTGTCGGGGTTGAACCCGTGTACGACGGCTTGGTTACGTTCGTGGAAGTTTCGTTGGTTTTAATCCAACCAGGGAACCCAGCGGTGACTCGAGCGGTTGCGGTCGCACCAGCGACAGCACCAGCGTTCTGTAGACACGCCTTTTCGACGTTCCGCTTTAGTTCTTTTGCAGCTTTTGCTGCCTGGTATCCAACTTCGGATGCCCGACCAGCTTTATCTACTGCTTGCTCAGTGCCCGAGATGATGAAATCGCGCATATTGATCTGGCAATAGTTCCCCATACGAGCTGTTGGGGTTACCGCAGTATAGCTGCTGAGATCTTGGCCTTCGACCACTCCTGCAGCAGTCGCCGCAGAAAGTGAATCTGTTTGCCATTCAAAATAAACTGCTGATGCGTCCCGGGTGCCGATATTGCTTTGGAACGGCGTCTGCGTCGGAGAAATATCAGCGATCAAGTCTGATAGATCCTCACGCAACCCTTTGGCATCGTAGGTGAGAAAAGTGTTTGATACAACTGCCATGATAGACCTTTGGTTAGTTCGTCAACATTTGCCCCAGTAACGCAGCAGCATCATCAACCTTTCCGGTTTGTTTCAGCTTTGCGCGAGCAGCTTTACGTTGACGCGAGCGTGTCCGGCGAGAAGTCTCTCGATTCCCCGCGTTAACGCTACCGATTTTAGATTTTGCTGCAGTAATTTTCTTGCCTTGCGTCAACTCACGATAGCGCATTGCGTCTCGCAACACTCGTACCGCCCTATGGTCGTACAGCTCGTTGAGTTCCGTTTCTGAAAACCCAATATCTCTACCATACTCCATAAGTTTTCGCTGATCACTGGCCTGAACTTCACTGTCAGCCCATTCAGGTATCACTTCGACCATTTTGGTGCGCTCAACAGCTAAATGCTTTTGCAGATTTTCAACTCTTTCAGCTTCCATCAGCTCATGCATTCTCTGCTGTTCAGCAACAACAGCTTGAATCTCACCAGCTCGTTGACGCTCTAGCTCTTTTAACTTGAGCCATTGCACCGGGTCTTCTCTCTCGAGAGCACCCCAATCAACATTTGCTGGCGCGTTTGCTGCCTCCATCTGTGTACGAAGCGAATGCAGCACCTGTTGGTACTGCTGTAGTGTCTGCTGAAGTTCAGCTTTTTGAGCTGGTAATTGCGCTCTTTCTGATTCTAGCGCTTGCCGCTCTTCGCTCAACTTCTTCTGACGGTTCGTAAATGTCGCCGTCCGCTGGTATCCATTGATGAGTTCGTTTAACGATACCTGGTCTTCTACACCGTCTACCTTGACCGTGTATAAATCGCCATCGTTATCGTCTTGGAATTGTTCTTCTTCTGGTTCATCAGCGTCTAACTCATCTACCACCGCATCATCGGCTAATGCGGCATCCTGCTGCTCTGCGTCAATTGAATCGCTCGAGGGTTGCTCTGTATCAGAATCCTCTTGCGGTTGCTCATTTGATCCGGTAAGCACTTGGCCGAGCCTAGCACCTATCTCGTCCATTGTACGCGGTATGCTGCGGTCAGGCGTTTCTGTCGCAACTGCTTCGCTCATGTTTACAAATCCCTTGCGTTTGATTGTCGATTTTGTGTAATCGTCCAATCGTCTACGAAACTTCTCAGTTTCCTAAAGACATCGTCAAGTAGACGATGTTGTAGAAATTTTAATTCTCGCGTTTGCGAGTCTTCAAAATCCGTTAATGCCCACTCAGCGACATATTGCTGCTTTGTCGCTTCAATCGCTTCCTGCATTACTTCATCTTCAAGAATCTCCTTAGCCCGTCGAGCTTTTTGCTCTAACGTTAGAGTCATAAGCCTTCTTTCAAGCTGGCTTTAACAACTTCCAATTCAACATCATCTTGAAACTTTTGTTCCGCCTGGAATTCCCGAATTGATAAATCTCCAGCGATCCGAGCACTTTCACGTTCATCGAGCTGCTGTTGTTTCATAGCTGCTAGTTGAAGTTTTTGCTGTTCGATCTGTTGACGCGCTTGGATATCAGCCATTTGTACTTCCATTAACTGCTGTTCTGGCGTCGGCCCTGGTGGCGGGGGCGGTGGCGGTTCGTAATCCAACGGTACAGGCTTGAAAAACTGGTTTGGATCCTTGAACCCACTAATCTCGAGCATTTTTGCTAACGTGTTTCGCAACTGGCCTAACCCAACCAGCACGTTGCTTGGTCCCATCGTCTGCAAAATTTCTTTTTGTTGTGTGGCGACCGAGTTCAACACCATCAGCTTTTCATCTGTTAGGCCGGACCCAAGTCCTACGTTCACTGAGCAATCCATATTGGAATCCCATACACGCGGATCAATGGGCACCCAGGTGTCGCGCAGACGCACCACGCGCTCTCGGTCTTGGTGTGTAATGACCAGATGTAACACACCTTTCATCATACGTTTGAAGCCATCAGCAAACATTCGAGCCATTAGCTCTAAATGTTGCTCAGCTCCTTTAACTGTAGCTTGTACCGCAGCCCGAGTTGTGCTTTGCAACACATCTGGATCTAAGCCTTGTGACGCAGCCGTTTGACCAGTACGGGCTTCTTTCATTTGATCAAGATACGCAACCATCGGAAACGCTTCTTTGCCTAAAAATGGTACGTTCATCTGCTGAATCATTCCAGGCTGTCGCGTTCTGATGATTGAACCAACCTCTGGGTTCATAACGTCATCAAGGTCAACCATGCCCTCAACGACGGTCGTCCGGGGATACAACGCAAACGATAGCGAATCGAGCATACCGCGAATAGTTGCAGACTTTATCCGCTGGATGTCTTTCGTAAGATCCGCTAAATCCGATCCGAAAAACATATGCGGTTCTGGATCTGCGTTAAACACAGCAAACGGTATCATGTCAGCTGGTTCGTTGTTTACGACTTCATAATTGTCACCGATCGTACAGACACGCCGTAACTCAGCAAGCCCGTCCCCATCGTAATCGATGTAACACCACGCTTCACAATAAAGCACCCGTCGCCGTTCATAATCTGATAATGGCGTCTGGTTTTCTTCGTAAGATGTACGAGTGACGTACAGCTCACTATCAATAAAACCAACCTGGTCGCTTAAATGATCTTCGAGCAAATCAAGATCGTAGCCTAGCGCCACCAAAGAGCTAACGGTTGCCATTGTCCGATGTCCAACGACCATAGCATCATCAAGGCTCGTTGCTGCGCCATCAACAAAAAACTCTTCTGGCGGCATCGTTTCGATTTTTACACGATCGCGCCTACTCGAGCGTTTAATTTCCGCGTTGTACAGTTGTGGAACTGGCATCCCTTGCGCTTGAAGTTCTGCTACTTGTTCGGGCGTAATACCCTCTACGGGTGTACCACTGACAGATACAGCCTCTACGCCTTCTTCCTGCAACAGCAGTCCTAGCGTCCCTTCGTCCAGGCCCTCAAATGTGTGGGTATGCACCTCGAGCGAGTCATCCCAGCTCCATTTAACGAAGCCGCCTTTGTTCATTAGTGCATCTTTAAACACGCTGTAGAAAATTTCTACACCGTTGTTGTCTTGTTGCACAATGTGATTCACATAATCTGTGGCTTGCTCTGCCATACCTACGTCTTCGGCAGTACGCGGAACAAACTCTACAGCTTTTGAGCTGCCAAAGAATACGCGCATCATCGACGGGAGCACCGCCATGACAGCATCGCGTACATCTCTAGAAACTACCTGGGACCGACCGACAACCTCATCACCAAACGGTTGCCCACGGTAATAACGCAAGCTTTCAGCGCGTTGCGGTGAAATCTCATCGTCAATGTACTGAATTGCGTCCTCAATATACGAACGCACTGTACTTTGCATTTCTGCGTCAGTCATGCCAACGCCAGCTTCAGTCTCAGCTTCGTCGATGTATGTTGCCAAAGTTATTACGCCTTAGCTCTGCTACCAAGAAAGTAGATAGCAAAGTTCTCTAGTGTCAAAGGTAAAAACTCGAGGGCACCACAGCGCAGAGCCGTCAATCCAGAGGTTATTTAAGCTGAGCCGTTCACCAAGCAGCTTCACAGCATCAGCCCCTCGAGCGTATTTTAAACAATTCCAGCCAGATTTCTTTTCAATTCACCCTGACGCCGATAGCTACGGCCACCGATCGCAGTGCCCGCATCCGATGCGAACGTTAAAACAAAAGCGTCAGCCGAATCCGGGCTTGCAACCCCGCGTTTTTTTAGTTCGGCCTTGCTTTCGATCTTAACCCGACCGCTCGACGTATAATTGTAACGCACTGTAGCGAGTTCTGTCTTTAGTGTTGCGTCTCGAGGTAAACGAACATCTCTGCCCTCAAGCCACGCTTTGGCCTTGTACCAGAGTTCTGATCTCAAGTTCATGTACTGCGTTCCCATCGCTGGCGACTCAGAGACATTGATTCCAAAAGCTGGTAAGCCTAATTCGCGCAATCGATCAACGACTCCAGCTCCTAACCCGATGACATCAACAAAAATTTCTGTTGGGCGCTCTTCGGTAGAATCGTATTCTGCCTTAATTGCCCCCGTTAATTGCATAGTGTCCAGGTTGCGCCAGAGCCTGACAGGTTCCGTAATAGCGTTGCCTTTGCGTTTACAAAGTGCTGACGCATCTGAGCCGAACCGCGCTACGTCAACACCCCACACAACTGAACCAAACTGTGTTGGCTCAACATCTCGATTGATTGCTTCTGTTATTAGTTCTTGAGGGATAACCGTATCATCATCGCCTCTGGGAAACTCTCCGAGGACCCGAACACGGTAAACGTTACTCTCTTCGCCGTACCGAACCTGGCATTCTTCGATATACTCTTGAGATACTCTTTTTGTGTCTTCACATGACACATGAAACGTATCCCAGCGGTCTGACATTTTGTGAAACGTGTCGTAAAAGTAGCCGCTTGAGCGAACAGGGTTTCCAGCCAACACCATAGTCGCGTGGTGAGCGCTCATCGATCCACCCGCAGCTTCGTACACTTGTTCGGGTACACCGCTTGCCTCATCACAAATCAAAAGCACATGATCAGCGTGTACGCCCTGGAGTGCATCGGGCTGCTCTGCCCGGGACGTTTTCGCAGATATAAAATTGCGTTCCGGATCCGCTGCTAATTCGATTCGGTCGGCTTTCACGTTAAACATCTCTCGATATTCTCGAGGTGCTTGTTTCAGCCAAGCTTTTGTCTCTGGCAGAAGAGCGTCTTGAAGCTGGGCTGACGTTGGTGCTGTAACCACCACCTTAGCATGGTAATGCGTAGCAATCCACCAAAGCGCTAGCCAAGACAAACAACTTGTTTTTCCAACGCCGTGTCCTGAACGGATACTGACTCCTCGAGATCCAGCAGCAACCGCTGTCATTACTTCGGCTTGCCATTTGTCCGGCTCAGCTCCCAAAATGCCTTCAACAAAAAGCACTGGGTCTTCCCGCATAAGGATTAACTGTTCGGCGTAATCCACTAACGTCTAGACGGTGTCAAAAGTCCGTTGCCTTGGTTCTGCTCATCGTTCTGTCTTTGAGCTGCTGCGTTAGCACCTAACAACCCTAACGCCCCTGCTCCCCACAACCTCTGGTCGCCCTGGCTTACTCTTCTTCGCATTTCAGGCGTAATAGCAAAAGACAAATTCATTAACCCAGATGTCCTAGAGCCAGGAGTATGTTCATAAACTGCGTTATCTCCAACGTAATTTGCAACTTCCAACTTCTCAAACGTAGATAAGTCTTCGCCTAGGCCCGTTCGTCCTATTGCGTGATCGTCTAACGCAATATCTGCATCGGCTCGAGTGTCAAAACGTTGGTCCCATGCGTCCCCGCCAGTTTCTGTATCTCGTATATACCACTGACCTTTAGTCGTTGGCACTACCCCTAAATCAATATTGTCAATTTCAATACCATCTAGTTGTCTGCCGTATTTTTGAGCTATTCTTGGGACAATTTTGCCATAATACCCTATCATCCCTTCGCCACCAACGCGCAAACCACCGTCATCCAAGAACCGCATACCTTTTTGCTGTTCTATCCATTCTTCAGCATCAGCCATGCTAGTAAATTCTTTGGTCCCAATGTACTCGCGACCGCGCATAAGAGTCCAATCTTCAGTACTGCGTGTAGCGGCTTGGCCTGGACGTTGGCCTGTGACTACAATATGCGGCTCTCCATCAATTGTGTGACCATAATCTTCGATGTGCCACTTCACTCCTCCAGTTTGGTCTGCATCCAACAACCGCTCCGCAGGTCCTTGCCCAACGATTGACGGTAAATCTTCTGGCGAAACTTCAATCCCATCAATTTCAAACTCATCTACTCTTAGACCTAAAGCTTCGCCAGCTTCTGTTCCGTACAGACGATTTGTTTTTGTATCGTATTGCAGTTGATCTACATAATCCCGAACGCCCATAGCTTCACCTGCTTGACGCCCATGCGCCCACGCTATGCGATCGTAACCACCGTCAACTGCTTCTTGAATTGCTCGCCTCAACGCAAGTTCAGTCCACTCACCAGTTGTTTCGTATGGACCTTGAGGTGGAAGTTCAGGATTACTCACGGTTGCTTCGGCCCGACGAAGAGATTCTTGTCCTCTACGAGCCTCTTGTTGTAATTCATGTAAACGAACAATCAGCGGATTATTTCGAAGACTCGTCCACGCCTCATGCGTCTCGCGACCTTGGGAGGAGGATCCAGGTGATACAGGGGACCGCCCCCGCCAATACGCATCCTCATGTAGCCCATAGGCATTTGTTTCAAAAATCGTTGTGTTAGCGTTATTTGAGTGCGACCACCTTACTTTGCCGTCACCCAAGAAAGATGCCGCCTCCTCATCAACATTTTCAATCAAGTCTTGCGCGTTTTCAATCATATCTCTGTAAAGATCACTACCGCTTTCGTAGACGTAACCAGGCATTTGCCAATTACCGGCATTCGTTACTACCCACGTTCCATCTGGTTGCCTACGAATTTTAGAGTGGTCAGCCATTGTGGCTGTGTCTACTGCATCTGACAGAAGATCTGGTATTACTTCTTTTTCAATTTGCTCTTGGACGAGAGATCTATCATCCCAAAGGTCAGTTAAATTTTGTTGTGCTCTCTGGACCTCTTCTGGGTCTGGGGTCCGAGGCTCTTGGTAACCTTTCTTGCGACCTGTTTGGTGCCAATCGCTTTGAATCTCTTCGAGAAACAAAACTTTTTCTTGTTTGCCTGTTTCGGGATTTGTGTATTCAATATCTGACATCCGCATATGCACAAGCACGTTTTTGTCAGCGGGCCAATGAACACTTTGATACTCACCTCTGGCCGCATCTTGAGCACTAGGTATCCAGCCCTCTGATCGATCAGTCAGCTCATCCCATCTTTCCAGCTCTGCATCTGTTAAAGCGTCAAAAGCTTCTTCACGATAAGCGGGATCTGTAAGCGCAGAACGAGCGACATCGTCCCAACTTGTTCCTTCAGCCCAGTGAGCTTGTATTTCAGTTCTGTCAGGATAACCATTGATGTCCCAATGTCGGCGAAGAGCGTTTGCCAAGAAATCCTCTTGCTCTAATCTTGAAGCAGCTTGAGCACTCTGTCCTGGGCTTTCCAACTGAAGGGTAACTTCCCGATAGTTTTCGGGGGGTCTTTGACCAAACACAGTCCTTGTTGGTTTGTTGTAGTCGCTACGCTCTATCCTCCAATTGCTATAAAGTGCGCGGGGATTGTCTTGATTTGCATGAATTTTTTGTCGTATCACTCCAAGTGCTGCTCGAACTTCACCTTCATGTAGTGCAGCTTCGGCATACTCACGACTTTCTAAGCCAAACTCTTCTTGCGCCTCTAGAGTTAGTTCTCTTGCTTCGTCAAGTTCTATTTGAGCAAGTTCTCTTTCTTTATAAAGATCAACTCCATCTGAAGCGCCTGAGCGTCCATACCATGATTCTTTGAGCTTGACTCCTCGCTCGTCCATTATTTGCAGTAACTCGTCTCGAGTAAACACTCGATCCGGGTTATCGCCTAACAACCCCGTAATACCCGTCCACTCCATCTCACCTGACGGCACACCTCCAGGTGTTTTTCGTATCATCCCAGCCCATTGCGATCCGGACGCACGATCTTGAGGCGCGTTTCTGATTGCCTCTGTTAAACGCGATGTGCTCATCGCGTCTAACCCCACGCGGTTCAAGCGGCCCATAGCAGCTAACGGCCCAACTAACGCACCAGCTACTGGAATAGCACTTAACCCCTCAAGGGTCGCTTGACCATACGCGCCCTCTTCTAGCAATCCAGGCACACGTTGTAGCGCTTGAGCATCCCCGGCCAACGTAAACTCACCCGCCATCTCTCCACCAAACCGTCCTACCGTTCCAGCTGGAGTGTCTGGTGTCCCTGCTGCGGCCATCGAATCCACAACCGCGAGTTCGTATGGACTGAATTGCTCATTTGGTAGAAGATTCTCTGCTGCGTGCATTGCCCATCGACCTTGGCCGTGTTTGACGCCTTCACCAAACTCAGTCATCCGGCGGGGCATCGCTTGTACTTGAGCGCCGATCCGCGACAACAACCCAGGAGCTGGGCCGATCGCCGCCTCACCCGGAACACGTTCGGGTAACCGGAGTGGACGCACCATGCCATCCGCAGTCATGCTATGCGTTGTTGCAGGAAACTCTGGACCGACCCGCGTTGCGTCGGGCTGGGCCATCAAAATCCCTTGTAATCGAGCGTAGTCTCTGTTGCGTCTACTCGGAAGAGGATCTGGGCCTAACAGCCCTGCTGGGTGCCAAGGGTTATGGGGCATAGGTTTTATCGATAACCGTCAGGAAACGGGCCTTGTGGCTCAATAAATTCTTGTCTAGGCATCATGTATTGAGCCGCTACGCCACCCGCCAAGAATGGCGCAAGGCTATATATCGGATTACCCGTTCGAACCAACTGAAGACGTTCTGCAATATCCCGTTGAGCGTTAGGGTTAGCAGCAAACGGTGAAACATTGTAGACGCCTGTTGGCGGGTGTGCGATCGGGGTAGGTAGCCCGATTTCAGCAATTACATCTGCGTATTGTGGTTGCGCTAACAGTTCACCCATCGGCACCGCATCCGCAATCTCATCGTGCAGTGTTCGTTGGACTTGTTGTCCATCAATCGTTCGGATAAATGTTGCATCTGGATTTATAAGAGATTCTTCTAAAACATGGAGCGCGTTACCGTCTTTGCCCGCAGCGTTTGTCAGCCCACGAATAAACGCCCAAGTCATTTCTTGGATTTCGCGTCGATCTACGGGCACACCTGTAATTCGCTCAAACTCAATAGCAGCGTTCCCGATCATCGCGTTCTGCGCCAGTGTCCGGGCCACACTGCCCACACCGCTAGGTTTAGTTCCATAGCCTCGAGCCATGTGCGTGTCGTTTGTTACGGGCAACACAGCTCCTAGTAGGTTCGCATAAAACGGACCGACCTTGGGACCGCTAAGTAGGTGTGGATCGCCTTTCGCTAACACTTCGTCGGTAGCAGTCAGCGCACGAATCGTGTTTTCGTAATCGGCTTGGAGTGGACTCTGTATAATCGCGTCGGCGGTCGGTACTTGTTTTGTTTTGCGTTTGCCTTTGTCGATGTATTCAACGGTTTCCCTGGGCGACAATCGACGAATCACATCTGGGTCGGTTGGACGGCCCGCATTAACCCAATTGCGCCATGTCGCTAACGAATACCGCAAATTTTCCTCAACAGATTTGTTCGGGCTTTGAGCTGCGATTAACGCTGTAGCGCGTGGTGCGTCTACCTCACCAAACATCTGTCGTATCGTTTGCCCACTGCCTTTATACCAGCCACGGGCAGCAGAGCCTCGGATAGCCGCTTCTGCAAACGCTCTAGGTGTGGGCAACAACGAATAGAAACGTTGCACGTTAGCACGAACATCTGATTTTGAGTTTGCCAGCAGTTCAGCTTCTTCGGGTGTCTGCCCTCGAGCAATCGCACGATCGCGTCTAGCTTCGGCTTCAGGCGAAGCCGTATGACGCTCTAGCCGACGATGGGCAGCAGTTTCCGCTCGAGTACGTTTTGGTAATTGGTCGAGCGCACTCTCGGCTCGAGAAATCATCAAGTTACGCAGCGCAGTCCTACCGCCTCGCGCACCAGCTTGTAACACACCACCAACATACGGCACCAACCCGAGCAGACCCGTAGTGCCTTCAAAGATCGCACTACCCACTTTGCCTTCATCCATTAACCCAGGCACTCGCTGAAACGCTCGAACTTCACCAATGCCAGGTGAAATATCGCCAGTAACATTCAAAGTGTTGTCTACAACTTGCTGATATTGCTCTGGTTGCAACCGTGGGTCGGTCAAGTTTGCTTGCATCACGTTGCCTAACGTGTGCTTGCCCGCAATGTCCATTCCTTCCCATATCGACATCGGTGGCTGTCCAAACCCTGTCGGCGGTGGTGGCTCCGGGTATCCGCGTACTGGACGAGCTGGTGGTGGGGTGGGTGCCTGAGAAAGAAGTGAGCCAGGCGTCTGGGGTGGCGTCTGTTGAGCCTCACCATTCTGCATAGCCAGTAAACGACGGCGGTAGTCGTCTGGTAACGGAATAGTAGGATCAAACCCTCGATGGAATGGTCTGTGTGGCATTATTTCTTGCGTAGCCCAGGGTATCGTTTGTCGATCGCAGCCTTAATTCTTTTCTGCTCAGCTGGTGTCGCGTTGTGTAGCCGGGCCAATGCGTTTCGAGCGTGAGCCTTATCGTTAATCGGATACGCTCTCTGCTCTGGCAACGCAAACGAGCTTGAACGCATACGATTGCGTTTTGCAGTCGTCAGCTTCATTAAACGCTAAAATCGCCAAACTGAGTACGACTCGCTGAAGTGGGCCGTAACTTCATGCCCAACCTATCTCGTAATTTTTTCCGTTTAGCTGATCGCCGTCGCTCCGCATCAGTCACCTGGCCACCAAGCTTCGCTCGAGCTTGTTTCGCTGCCGCCATCCCGGCTGGCGTGTACGGATACTCTCTTCCACCAACGTTGGGCATATCTACTCCTAAGCAAAAGGTTCTTAAAAGTGTACTACTCAACCCAGAACCGTCAAATAGATCTTAATCCCACCAACGTGGCCTGTGCGGGGGACGCCGTGTGGGACTCCTCCGGGCTGAACCACAAACCAACACCACTAACGAACACACAACTAAACCAGCACCCAACCACCTCATGGAACGAAACCTCGCTTTGTTTAGATATAATTCTTTTTTTAACTAGTATTCTTACTATTGTCCGGAACCCCTGTCCGCAAAGGTGTCCGCAACCTGTCAAGACAACCGCTAGAATACCGCGAAAACACTGGATTGTCGGCTAGGACAGGGTGTCCGCAAAGGTGTCCGCAACCCCTGTCCGCTTTACTCCTCGAGATTCAAGGTGCGTTTCTGCTTGGGAGTTAGCTTTACGCCTTGATCAGATAACCACGCCTGGACTCCTACAGCGTCAAAAGAAGACAGCCCCAGCTCAGTATCAAAAATCACCTCTGTATCTTCGCAGAAACACCGCTCGCTTAACAGAGAATCAATTGATGCAATCGCCCGATCCATAATGACCCGCATTGGACTGCCAACCATGTGAAACTTTCGACGGCCCCGTAAATGCTCGAGCACCTCGGTATGCTCTGAACCAGGTACTATTCCATTAGAACTCATATACGGCTCTCCAAGATTTAGAATTTTTCAGAATATACGGATAATGCGATTTGGTGCGTAAGGACTACGTCCACGTCCCGCCCCCGTCTGTTTTTGAGGGGGGGTCCGATTTTTCGACCCAGCTCAGACCGTGGATGGGGTATGCATTCTCTATGCACGATATTCGACCCAACTTCGTATAATATACATTATGTTACCCTGGAAATGGCTTAGATACTGGGCTTCTGGCGTTTTGGGTATTATTCATGCCCAAACCAGGACCGATCGGTGCATATTCTCTGCATAGTATGCAGGGTGGCACCAACCAAACTCGAACCAGTTTCGGTTCAGGACTGAACTGGTTTGGATTCCCGCGGACGCGCCAGGCGTTCCGGGCGGTGGGCGGGAGTCGGCTCAACCTACCCATTCCCTACGCCTCTCTAACGCTTCAAAACGCTCTATACCTTCCGTCAGCACCTTACGCTGCCCGTCCGTCATCTGAGCTGTCTCAAGCAGTTTCTCAGCGTACTGAGGCCACTCGCTACGCCATAGCACATCACCTTGCGACATATCGACAAGGTCAAACCACTTCGTAGCTCGAGTAGATGCGAGCCATATCGTTGCTTGCTTGTGTTCCAGGTCGGTTGGCGCTGTAGTGTTTCTGGCACCGTGTCGGCACATATCTCTCACAGCTCGAAGGATTACCGCTAACGCGAGTCGGCGGTAGCCATCCATCAAGCGTAACGGTTCCACGTCGGTCGTACTAACCACCAACAGTCGTGTGAGCAGAATCGTCTTTTGAGCCATCGGCCCCACGGTTGGTTAGCTGGTTTAGCGTAAGCATCGCCACACGCCTCACACAGCCGTGTACGCTCCTCGAGCGACGGTTCTGGTGTTCCTTTCCTCGGTCTACCTGGTTTACGCATCATGTCGGCTTCGGTAACTGGCAAAACAAGCAAAACACATCGTGCTTATCGTTCTTGGTAGAACATCGTGGACAATACCAAATGGAGGCGGCGGGACTTGAACCCGCGTCCGCTCCGTGCCCCTTGGGGCCTTCACAAAGCGTCAAAGCCTTTCGCCCCCGATCCTCATTCCTCACACCCCACACATTCCTTCGCACTCGGCATCAAACATATTTATTTGATTGGGATCAGCTCCAAACACAGCATCCTTCAGCGGTACACATGATCGATGTATATACCCGGGCGCTTCTCGCCCACGCATTGTCATGTCTCGAATCCCTTCATCAAAATCAACAGCTTTTTGGAACTCTTCTGGATGATCATTCTTCATCCATTGCCAGTAAGCATCAGAATGAAATGGGCAATAAACGCAAGCTGACCGTTGTGGTTCTGGCAGCCCTGCATCCTCTATGATCTTGTAGCAGTCTTCTCGCCTAATGCTCAGGTCTATCAAAGGCCAACTGTGAGTAATCCACCCGTGCCACGACTCTTTCATTCTCTGAATCTCGTCCAACGAAATGCCGAGCATACAACGCACTCGTTCCTTCACTCGTTGTTTCGGCTTGTAGCCCAAGTGGGTTCGCACTGCTTGGATGATGGGATCAATCTTAAACTCTCGAGTGCATTGCCGTCGCATCATACCTTTGGAACCATCAGCATTCTTGGTAAATAACGGCACATTTACAAATCGCTTTCCGGCTTTTTGTCTGTCGATCACCCATTCGCTTAACACCCCTTTCTGGGTCACCACCACCTCTACGCCATACGGCTCTGCAAACTCCTTCAGCACCTCCAGGTATTCATAGACCCACGCTGGCTCATCACCTGTGTCTGCGAACACCGCAATGTCGGGCTTAGGCACTCGATCATCGGTACACGCCAACACCAACAACGCACTGCTCTGTACTCCAGCTCCTAAGCTAAGGTAGGTGAAATCAAAATCACCCGATGTTGTATCAATCAATTGGTCAGCTGGTTTCACGGTGTCCCCTCTAAATCATCGCTGACGATCTCAAACTCAGCATCCTCAATGACATCGTCTGCTTGAGCTGCGCGTCGAGCGACAGCCATCTGTTCAACCTTTTTTAAACTATTCAGAAAGTCATCACCGACAGCAATACCTACCGCAACATTAACGTCAGGCTTGCCGTATTGATTGCGATTAAACTTCTCAGCCATCCACTGGCGGGTCTGCGCTCGTAACCTGGCGACCTGGACCTCGTCAACGTCCGTAGAGTCCACGATCTCAAGAGCCTCCTCAGCCCATTGGTCGGCTTGAATCGCCTTGCACTCTTCCCACCGGGCGACACGCTCAGGAGACTGTTTTAGCCACGCATAAAAAACTCGCATCGATATCACGCCGTGGTCTTTCTTTGCCATCGCTTTGATGTTCGGTGGCATATTCTTGAGCATCCCCCGGACACTGCCATGCGTCAGATACAACCCGAACACAGCATCTTCGCCGTAATCGTCTAACGCCTTGCCGATCTTCTTGGTCAACTTCTGCCCTGGCATAATCTCCTCACCATGATTGTATGATTGACTCAAGCAACCCATCCAGTTCTTCTCGCGATCGGCGCACACCTGGCGCTTTCGTCCACAAGGGATCGTCGTCAGCTAACCGTTCGCCCTCACGCAGGACCGCAATTGCTTTCGTAATGTCTTCACGCCATTCGTCGGCGTAATCAGTAATCTCTTCTAGCGGAAGTAACTGCAATCCCGTTAAAAGCTTGTCGATATCTTTGAGCGTCATGCCCAAGGGTCTTCGTCCGGAGAGCACTCAGTGACGCGCAACGTTCGGTAGTCTACCTCAATTGGAATACCACCTGTGACCATCGCACCGTGTCGATTCTTTAGCGTCAACAACTTGAAATAGCCTGTGCCGTATTTCCGTAACACGGTTGTGTGATCCAAGCCAAGCACCACATCAGCACTTGCTTCGACGATATGACCGCCGGCCAGATTAGCTGCCACTGGTGGTTTTTCGGATAACGAACCAGATCGGTTCCATTGCGACAACATCAAGACAGTGCTCTCCGTCTCTAAACAGAAACGACGAAGTTCAGTGACGACTTTAGAAACTGCCTCAAAAATAGCTTGCTCTGTGCCCGATGCGGCCAGTTGGAGGTAATCCAAGCAAAACCATCTTGCGCCTAATTCGTATGCTGCGTAAGCGTACTCGAGGATCTCCTCCCATGACAACAAAATGCCGTCGGGGACGTACAACGCCGGAGACTGTTGCAACTCTTCTGACGTAGCCTCCCACTCGTATTCGTTAAAGCTGCCCGTCTCTAGTTCGCGCACCTTACGTCCGGCGTGGATAGAATAAAGCCTGGTAGACAATTGGATGTTCGTCTGTTCCAGGTTGATCATCCCCACTGTTACTCCCTGCTTTAGCGCAGTAGAGCACATCGACAGCGCAAGCGTTGTCTTACCAATGCCCGGATTTCCGGCTAACACGCACAGCCACGGTCCCCATCCTTTTCGCTGTCCTTGATCGCCTGAAATCCTATCAAGTGACGGCAAACCAGTAGAGACAGGTTTTGCTGTAGGGTTGGCTTGTTCCGTTGAATAGCGCTTGAGCCACTCAGGCCCAAACACGTTTAATGGCTTTTTCATCGTTGCGCCCAACGTGGAAGATCAAGTTCGTAAATCACTGGATCGTATCCGGGCCACTCCCCGTCAAAATCTTCGCCTATAATATCAATTAGCTCAGCCCAACGCTGGAGCAATTCGGCGATCTCTTCGGCACCTTGGCGGGCAGCGTCTGCGGATATCAAATAGACAGCAACCGCATACGGAGGCTTTTTCTCACAAGCAATGATGTAAAACTCATCTCGGGTATCAAACGCTGAGAGGTAATGTCCAGCTTGGCGGTGGTAATTCCACTGAGCAATTGTCTTTGCCATTGCCTCTGGTGAGGCGTCTAACGTGCTTTTCAAATCAATAATAGACCCGTCAGACTTTGGCAGGATGTCGATCTTCGCTTTGCACTGTACCCCAGTGCTTTCGTCCTCCCAAAACGCACACACCTCTTTACCTGGATCCTCGTCCATCAATTCACTAACGATTGGATGCGCCAACACGTTATCGCGCATCAAACACACAGCGTCATAGTCAGCTGGCTTCAAAATTTTATCTGCGTCGTACTGTTGCTCCAACTCAGCCTTGGCAGCTTTGCCCTCTTTCGTGTTACCGCGTAGCTCTGAGCCTCGAGCGTATTCGGAGTCAAACCGCATCGGTTCCAATGTCGCGATATGAAACGCCGTGCCGAACCGCTGTGCTGGGGTCGGTTCGCTCGCATCTTTTAATGCTACGCGCAGATGAGCTGGACTCTTCGCTAACTGGTTCAACATCGAATTGCTTGCTGCTGCTGCGCCGAAGTATTCGGCATCGCTCATATCGTAACTAAGCACCAAGTTGTTTTTGGTCATTCGTCATCTCTCCAGATGTCGGCTAAGCTGACGCTCGCCTTGTGTTTGGTTTGGGATTGATTTTCCAGCGATCGCAAGTACCACGATTCTCGCCTTTCTGGCGATCTCAGAAAGCTTTCGGGCATCGTGTATTGACGCTTGGCAATGTGAAACTCGCTTGCCTTTAAAGCGTGAATAATGCCCCTAAACAGTACCGATGGCTCACCATCGGCTTTGGCTAGGTGTTCGTCGTACAAAGCGTTAAGAACTTGTTTGCGCTTCGTCGTCAGCGACGGGTGCGGCCCCTTCGGCGACAACTCTTCCAGCCATATCGACCACAACTCCTTGGCGTGACCTTTGCCGTTAGCTACGGATGGCTCAGACGCAAGTTCTTTTGCATACGATTGCGCGGCCTGACGCGAAGCGTAATTGACGACCTCAATTAACGTGCCGACGTTTTCAACGTTGTGCTTTATGAAGCGGATACGACCGTCGCGCTCAAGCGCTTTAAGCATCCGTTCAACCTTTCCAGGCGACCACTCGACACGCTCGTTGCGAACAACGTAAGCATTGTCTTTGGCGATCTTGCGATAGCTTCGCAAGAACTGTCCACGCCTCACCTCAACACCGTTATAGGTGTAGCTTTTCTCACCGAAATTTGCGCGTAACAAAATGTAAATCCAAAGCTTTAGCATCTCCGGATCGCCTTTAAACACGCTCTTGGTCAGCAAATCTCTGGCAAGCAAAATGAAACCTGGCGTGTCAGTCATCAGCCATCTTCCCCGTAGCTGATTTCCACGCGAGGGTGCTCTCGATCAAGGCCAGCGTTCTTCCAACACAAGTCCGTAATCTGCTTGTCATCGGTGTACACCACGCCTTCTAACGCATCACAGATAGCTTTCAACAAATTGTTCGGATCACGCCTTCGCTTGTCTGGCATGAAAAAATTCAGACGCAACCAGACACCGTTGTCTTTGTGGTGTGGGTACGGCGCTTTCGTCTGCGCTATTGCTAACGTCGCTGAAAGGTCTTTGGCTTGACGATATCGGCTTGTAAGCACATGGCCTCGAGTAGAGATAAACCGACGATTGTCGGGCACCAGACACGGCCAAGGCAATACAATTTGATATTCGCCCTCAACTGCGCTGGGCACGATCTCTCTCAGTAGCGACAAGACGCTGAGCCTCGCGCAAGGTGTGCTCTGCTTTCAATAGCTGTAAACGCGCATCTTCCAAGCATCGGTTTCCGCTAGGGCCAAGAATCTCCCACGGCACTCCAGCAAGCTTGGCCCTAAGCCGTTCAGAATCTTTGCACACCTGGTCCATGATCGCAGCGCAATCGCTTAACAACTTATCGTGGTTGATTTTCAAGCGAGACGTAATCGCACCACTGCCTACTGCCTCAGTTGTGTTTGTCATATTCGATAATCCGGTTAAAAATCCAACGTGAAACATTGACGGTCACTGCATTGCCCATCATTCGGTAGCGTGGCCCGTCAGCGACTTCTGTGCCATCATCTTTGAAACGTGTCCAATCATCTGGGAAACCCTGCAACCGTTCGCACTCTCTAGGCGTCAATCGTCGAGGTGTTGAGCCGACATAAAATTCGGGTTCAGCTCCTCGTCCGCCTACCCTTGAAGTGCCCGCACCTGACGATGCAAGCGTTGGTGCAACCTCATGGTAAGCATCTGTCAAAACTCGAGGCGCTCCATCACCTCGACCTTCAGCCCCAGACAAGGTTGGAGCCACGCCATCAGCACCATAAATACGATTTTTCTGCGTGTCCCCTTTGGTCAAATCGCCAGTAAACACAATAGGCGAGCCGTCGTGCCCACAATTCAACGTCGGGCTGATGCCCTTGGTCAACTCTGCGTTGGCTTGTCCAGAGGCCAATACCAAATTCGCATCAGCAACCTGCTGCCCAATTGCTTTGATAGGAGACGTAACGTCGTCTTCAGAATACTTGCTGAAGCCGTCTGCCTTTAACACCAGAGGCAAGTCGCAACCATTGTCGGCATTTGCGCCAAGTGTCTGAGTTGCTTTGCCTGTCAAGTCCGTTACTCGCCCGTCTTGGTCGTGGCGTTCGTACCAGCTGACACCACCTCCTTCAGCGCTGTTTCTAATGCCTTGGGAAGCGCCTTGCCCCGATCGCCCGCCCGCCTCAGAATCCCGCTGCACGCTTTCGCACTCAA
>Ga0208919_1000295_pt1 | contig 36084 bp, 47 predicted proteins | sample 4_EtaG_FD_184076 | JGI IMG/M metagenome (GOLD analysis project Ga0208919, IMG submission 184076) | Marine viral communities from the Subarctic Pacific Ocean - 4_ETSP_OMZ_AT15127 metaG (SPAdes) (version 3) | ecosystem: Environmental > Aquatic > Marine > Oceanic | place: Pacific Ocean | collected...
TGTCTGTGTCTCTGTCTGTGCCTCTTTGCCGTCTGCTGAAGGCTGTCCCCAGACCAGCGTGATCTGTCCATTGGCACTGTCAGCATCAACGTCAGCTTTCTTGTGCCGCACACCTCTGGGCTGCATACGTGCAAATGTCCACTTCAATGTATCCACCTCCAACCGTCTGCGTTGCACTTCTGCGTTCGCATGTCTTGGGTCGAGTCCATCAGGCAATGGCGAACTGGCAAGGTCGTGCATGTGATCAGCTAACACCTCTGCCCCAATCGCTCTGGCTCTGGCATACATCTCATAGGCATCTTCATCACGCTGCACAGTTTGCAGCACAGTAGACCACCCAGGCATTTCAGCATTGTTATCACAAATGCTTCGCAACGATTTGCCTTTGGCAAGTTCATCGCACACCATTTGCATACGTTTTTTGGATAATCTTCCAGCCATTATCTATTTTCTTTTGCACCATCTAAATGCGTCAACTGCAAAATCATCGCCACAGGAATGATCATTTCACCGCTGATGTATGTTGTTGTCTGTTGTGTGTTTGAGGTGTCCACACTTGCTGCAATGATAATTTTTTCGTCATCTTCGTGAACAAGAAACCCTGCGGATTCGATTGTTGGCAAATCCTGTAAAGCAATGTCATTCAGGTCAACCCAATGACCCTCTGGGTGTGAGGCATCTTGCCAAACAACGTGGCAAATTCTGTGTTTCTGTTTGTGTTGTCACGCAAAAAACAATCCCCATAAAAAAGCACCAGACTGCGTGAGGCTAACAGTCTGGTGCGAAGTTTGGAAACCTAAAGGGAGGAGAAATAAAATGAATTTCCAAAGGTAAAGATTTTATGCACCAAATCGGGCAATCGCGTCAAAGGTTTTTTGTGCCTCTTTTTTCATGCAGCACTTTTGTCCTGTAAATTGTCAGTTGATTAAAAAGCCGTCTGAGCAGGTAGCTTCTAATCAGGCTAATCCCTGTGAAAATCATGCTAATCCAAAGAGTTGCCATCACCGTTGGTTCGTAGCCAAACAATGGAAAGACAAGCCATGTTGCCGCCCAGGAAACTCCCAACCCACATATGACATTTACGGTGGCTTCAACTAGCGAGGCTTTGTGAGACTGCACGACTCCAATCCCTTGCGGTTAAAATCACAATTCGTTCATACCTGTTTTTCAACGCTCTGCGGTTCGTGTGAAACCTCTTTGCAACCTTTGTCCATTGGGGCTTCTTTCGATACGCTGCGGATTTGGCAGTCGCCCATAGGATGTGGCGTTCTTCAATGTCTGACATGCTGGCAATGACCGTCAGGACAAAATCAAAGTCATCAATATCTTTTGGACTCGCCCTGTGTTTGTTATGTGTGTGTGCAGAGTCATTTTCCTGTGTGTAGCCGTATGCTGACCATTCAGGCAAAACGTCAAGCCACCATGAACCTTTTGCTTTCTTGATGGCAGGGGGCAAGCAGCGTTCTGTTTCAGCTGCGGTCAGCAATAAGTCGTGTAACTCGGTGGGTGAGATTTTTCTTTTCTTCATCTGTCATCTCCATTACTTCTTGCCAAAAATCAGATTGATTTGAACGTGACAAGCCACTCGCATAGACCTGCAATGGGTCTTTACGGGCTTTCTTGCCAGACACTACGGCTTGGTATTGGGGGCTAAAATTTCTTCTGTCAGTGGTGCGTTTGACTAACGCTTTTGTGGCGTTGGTAAGCTTTCCAGCTTCGGATAGCTTACCAGTGGTAAGCTTACAAGCTTCGGGTAATGTATGTGTTTTTTGGGTGTGTGAAGCTTTTGTCTGTTCAGAAACTACAAGGCTGTAAGCTTTCCAACTGACCAAACCTTTCTGAACTTCTAACAAACCGCTGTCAATACAAATTTGAAAACAGTCACAGAAAGTTCCATTGAGTCTATCACCTATTTGATTCTTTATGTCGTTCTTTGATGCAGTTTGATTCTTTGATAGAATTTGCTGAACCGTGTGCAAGATCAAAAACGAATCGTGCGTCATTTTGCTGCTATGTGTTGTCATTGTGTCGCACGACTCCAAATTTCATAGCTGCATGTTTGTGCGTGTGGTGTCTCCCAAATTGAAATTGCTAACGCTCTGTCAGGACTTCCGCCTTTGTTTAAATAATCCTCACGCCAAGACAAATTTACAAAGCAAGACGGTCTGTGTCGCTCCCACTGATCAAAACCTTTGCCACATGCCCACAGTCTTTCATTACAAACCAACGCCATGCGTTTGACACCGATTGAGAAGGCGTGATCAATAAATTGCCGTATGATTTTAAAAGGAGGGTTTGTGACAAGTGCTTGTGCCTGTGCTTGTTTCCAATCAAAAAAATCATGCCCCGTTTGTATGTCATGTGAGATTGTTTGATGCCCTAAACCATTAAACACTTTTGCAAGCCGACCATCACCTGCACATGGTTCCCAAATAAGCTGTCTTTCCCAAGTTAATTTCGCAACTAAAACATTAATGATCGAATGTGGAGTCGGGTAAAAATCCCTGTCAATCCTAGTCATGTGTCTGTTGCCTAACAATTTTCAGCTTATAGCCGATGCCGTTGAGTGTGGCTTCAAAGTTTAGGAGATTTGGGTTTCGATTGTAGCGCCAAGATGAAATTGATGCTGATGGAACCCCTGATCTTGAAGCTACATCTTTAAGGGTCAGTTTATGCGTGTTCATTACTTTAAAAAGTTCTTTGACAAGAGGGTGTGCAGATTTCGGAACAGGCAAACGACCCCCCCATCGCAACCTGCCTCTGCCAAATGCTAAACCACGATTTTGACGTTTTTTTGAAATGCTTGGTGTGCGTGACAAACGACAGGGCTTTAAGAGTTCTTCAACGGAACAATCAAACAGCTTTGCAAATTTCAGCATATTTGCAGCTGACATATCCATTGTGCCGAGTTCAATTTTGACAAGTGTAAATTCTGCAATCTTGCTTTTTTCAGCAAGGGTCGGCAAATCCCATCCTTTTCGATACCTCATTTTGACCAGCGAGTTTGGATGCTGACGGTAAGCCTGTTGTCTGTTTTTTTTATCTGTGTGTGTTGACATCTTTAAGACTAACCAAAGGCGTCAAACACCGCTTCAAATCCTCAATGCTGCGGCAGGTAAAAGTGTAGCAACCCGCGACATGCAAATCCTCAAGCACTTTCTTTTGTTTGCTTGACAAGCGACCATGCGGGGCTTTGACTTCGACAAAGATAGGCGACCACTTTGTGGCATCTTTCCAGAAATTTGGGATGACGATGATTTGCAGATCGGGAAACCCAGGTTGCATCCCCATTTTAATTTGATGGCTGCGATACCACGGCTTGTGTTTTCCTTCATTGGGGCTGTGATGCACAATAGACCCCATCGGCAGCACAAGTTTTAGATACTGCACCATGTTGCATTGCAGGGTCGCTTCAGGTGTTTTTCTCTTGCCATGCCCCATCCAGAAAATCCTCTAATTTGACTTGTCCATTTGTCAAAAATTCAATTTTGTTCAGAATGGGTAAGCTTGGTCTGCGTTTTTGGTTGCAAATCATGCTAACGGCAGCTGGTGATATTTCGAGTTGTTCAGCCATCTTGTGCTGTGAAATATTGTTGGTTTTTAGCCATTCTGATAATTTCATACGTCACTGATAAGTTAACTTTAAGTTATCCACAAGGCTTGTAGTGGACAATTTCATAACATATCAGTAGACTTCATCAAAATTAATCAAGTAAGACAGCAATGAAGGGAATACCAATGGGCGATGTTATTGAACTAAATCGGGCTAGTACTCAAAAACACTCCTACCCCGACAGAATCAAACTTGAAGATGCACACATAATTGACCCTGCACACGACCCAGAGCTAAAAGCACTCGGCAGAAGATATTTTAGTCTGAGGTATCGCAACACGCCACCAAGGGTGGGCGAATCGTGGTTAGCGAGTTGCTATCCACCTGTGTTGTTTCAAAACACACCTGCCGATTACACTAAAACGGATGCCTCTGATGCTTTCACTAAAAACCCAACATCAAAACCGATTGCACTTTTAGTGACGGCAGGGTGGGCGCATAACCGGTTTGTTACGAAAGATGATTTGGTGAACGCAACGCCTTACGAAGCAGACATTGTTTCATGTTTGATAGATTATTGTGTGAAGCACAATGCAATCGAAACACGCCATCGCATCCAATGTCGGCTTTATGTGCCGACACGGTTGTTTTTTTATCGCTGGCTTGAACTGGTGGAGTGGATGTCTAGTTTTTACATGGGGATGCCTCCCTACATGGCACAAAGCAAGTCCATGCAATTCCGCAACAACTGGGTTGACATCAACAAGCCGATGCCGCGAACAACAGGTAATGCAAATTCTAGCGGAAAATTTGGAGCAGAGATTAATGATTAAAAGTAAACTCACAAAAAATTCTCTTGGTGCTTACATGCGGCTTGCCCGTGAAAAGCATCGGGTAAGTGGTGTGCAAATGGCAGAAGATTTAAAAATCTCAGCAGCACAATACCGTAGATATGAAAGAGATGAGGTTGACCCACCTGTGCGGGTCATTCGCAACATGGCAAAAATTCTGAATGTCTCTACCGAAACCCTCATCAATGGCACGACTGATGACAACCAAGATGTTCAGTCAAATTTAACGATTGACGTTTCTGCTGGTGAAACAATACAGATTGCTGTGCGTGGTCGGAGTGGTGAAGAAGAAAATTACAAAATGAGAAGATACAAAGATGGGATTGAGGGCATTGATGTCAGAAACCCACCAAAGCCTAAAAAACAAGTCGTGTAAATTTCAACACATAAGAGCATAAAGGGGCATATACGCCCCTTTTTTGTGTGCTTTTTTAGACACTTATGGTCTTATTTATGATGTTTGTTGACTTATCTGTTCTCTTTTTGTAGCTTTTATGCACACTTTGATTCGGGATAAGTGACATGAACGGTTTTGACGAACTGCCCGATTGGGCGACACGATTTCATTTTCACGCACACTCAGCAAGTGCGATTGCTCGACCTGACTCAAAAGAGTTTTTTGAAAAGGTCATTGCCCGCCCTCAAGAACTGTATGATCGTGCGGGATGTCCCGCACTGGCGGGCAAACTTGCAGAAAAATTTGCAAAAGATGTTGTGATTAAAAATGCAGACAGGTCAGAAAGTTTCAGACATGCAGTAAGTATTTTTGACACACACAATCCGCTTGATCATGTGTCAGGGGATGCTGACAAATTTTTTGTGATTCGTGATGCAGTTTATACAGTTCCAAAAACTGACCCAAAAATTGAGGGGAGCGTTTTTGAACTGACTTTAAATCACACGGCAGAAGGTCTTGCCGCAGCCACACAGGGTCAAAACCAAATTACCGATGGTCGATGGGTCAGTGTTCACCTTGAAGGCGTAACCCTGCCCTTTATTGGTCAAATTGATGTTGAAGATGCGGGGGTTGTGGAAATTAAAACACGTTATCCTTCTATCTCAGCACGAACAAAACGCGGCTGGCAAATCAATTCATTGCCTTCAAAGCCCATGCCCGACCATGTGGCGCAAGTTGCCATATATTGGAAGTGGCTGAAACAACAGGCTGACAATGTGCCTGTAAAATTGGTCTACGCAAATTGCAGGGGCTACAGAATTTTTACAGATCAAGACACGGAGCAGTTAAGCCCTGCAAATCTTTGTGCTGCATTAGACCGCATGAGAACTGTGGCGAGAACACGGGAAAAGCTCATGCAGAAAGCACAAAACATTAACGATTTATTTGAACTGGTTGCCCCCGACTTTTCACATTTCATGTGGCGAAATGTGCCACCCGAATATCGGGAGGCAGCGGAACAAATTTGGAGTTCAACATGAAAACAAAACAAATTTGGAATTTTAAAGAACGGACTTTTACACGAGATGATCTTCAAACAATCATTGAATATTTGGAAAGGCGGCAAGCTTTTCTAAGAAGTGAAATTAATTTTCACGAAGCTGACGACAAGGCAGCAACCAAAGGTCTGCTTGATCACATCTACAATTTAAAATCTGAAAAGTTTGCACTCGAAAATACCATCAACACAGCTGTTGACCAGCTTGAGCAGGTCGATGCTGCATAGAATACGCATACGCGATGTCTTGGGGATGTTGATGATTGCTGCCTTTATCTACGTTGGTTTGGTTTTTACGTGTGCGATAGACGATTCCTGTTCAACATTTTTTATGGAGGTAACAGATAATGACTGACACAGGTTTAATGATGTATCCAGAACAACCAGGCTTTAAAAATACCCAGACCAGTTTTGTTGCAGCTTTGGATGCTGCCAGTGAAGCCCCCAAGCTTCGATTGCTGACCCTACGGGCAATCAAGGCAAGTGAAAATGGTTTGACAGCTGACGAAGCTGCTGCGGTCACAGGCGAAAGTGTTTTGTCCATTCGCCCACGCGTAACGGAGTTAGTGAAAAAAGATTTAGTCTTTGATTCAGGACAACGCAGACCAAATGTTTCGGGGCGTAAAGCGATTGTGTGGGTGGCAGCATGACCAACAGCAGCTACACGTTGGGTCAAGTGGTCGTTGTGACAAACTGGAAAGGTCAAACTGAGAACGCAACTGTTTCAGGTCGAACGATTGAAAAAACCCCCCGATATGATGTCACGATTGAGTCAGGTGAAATTTTAAAAAATTTAGAGGGGGAACAAATCAGTGCAATTAATTAGCAAAGCTCTGGTTGCTGCATTGGCAGAGATTGAAAACCCACCTCTGGCAGGTCGTGCCAATTACGGAAAGTATGCCCTGCTGGTTGACTGTTTAAAGGTTTCACGAAAAGCACTGTCACCACACGGGCTGGCACTGACACAAATGGTCAGCACAGATGCCGAAGGCGATAAACTGGTCACACGGATTGTCCATATTTCAGGTGAATTTATCGAAGATGATGGAACGCCTCTGCTGTGTGACAACAAATCTAACCCGCAAAAAATGGGTTCGGCAATTACCTACGCAAGACGCTATGGCTTATGCTCAATCTTAGGGATAGTTGGCGAGCAAGATGACGATGGACAGGCTGCAACGCCTGTTTCTGAACTGCCAAAAAAATCAGTTCAAAAGCCAACAGCAAATAAATCAAGCAAACCTGTTCAAACTCTTTCAGAGGCACAAAACAGAATTGAATGGGCGAGTTGGGTGGATAACCACATTGAAGGGTTTAAAAAACATAAAAATATTTCAGAACATACGGCTTGGTCAACCTTTACAAAAAAAGACAGAGCCATCTGTGCTGAAGAAAATCCTGAAGCTTTAGACGCTTTAGAAAAAGCGTATATCACAAGGAAAAACGAACTACTAAACCACCGAAAACAGGAAGGATAAAAATAATGGCTAATAAATACACCGAAGTTGCACGATTCAATTTGTTTAAAGAAAAAGACAAAGAGATTGGGTCAAAACGCCCTGACTATGGCAACGGTAAAGTTCTTCTGGATGTTGACCTCCCTGCGGGTCGCTATTCCGTTGGTGGCTGGCAGTATACTGATTCTGGCAACATTGGCTTAAAAATTGAAAGGGTTGAAACGGTGGATGACGGGGGGTTTGATTGATGGAGCAACACGCGATTGTGAAAGACCTTCCTCGTGAAAAAAGTGCTGTCCAAGAGCAGCAAAAGCTTTTGAGGCAGCTGCGTGAAGGGCGTTTGCCTCTCCTGGTCGAAACGCGACACGCTGCAATTATCTTGTTTGGGGAAGCGAATCGAAAAAATTTGTATCGGCTTTATAAGTTAATTAAATCTGGTGCAATTAAATCAAAAAAACTTGGTGCAAATTATTGGATTTTGAAAAGTGAACTTGAACGGTTAGCTGACGATGAAACGCATGAACCCAAGCACTAAACTTGAAAAAATCAGTGGCATTATTAAGTCACGCGGTGTGACACACGGTGGCTGGCAAGAAAACATGGACAACACAGCCGCCCTTTGGTCGCATTTTTTAGGCATACAAATTTCAAGCTGGCAAGTCTGCGTGATGCTCTGCTTGCTCAAGGTCAGCCGCATGACCTGTGGCGGTAAATTCAACATTGATGACTTTGACGACCATGTGGGCTATGCAGCGATGGCAGCTGCCTGTGCAGAGAATGAAAAAAAAGAAAAAGAAGTTTAAATCTGTTCCTAAAATTCCTGAGGAACCCTGCAATTTTTGCAACAAACCTGTCGGCTTGAATGATTGGGTTATCAATGCAGCAGAAAAACTCTTGCATTATCCCGATTGTTTTAGGCAAAATTTAAATTCAATTACTTTATCGGGAGGTAAAAATGGCAGTCGAAACAGAAGTATTCATTCGCGTGAAAAATCACATTACAAATGAAGTTACCGAAATTGTGCCTTTGAAAGAAATTGTTGAGGCAATGGACATTGTAGACCCAACCACTCCTAAACCTAAAAATTGGAGTGACGCTGAAAACACTTTTAAATATGAACAGGCGTTATCCAAAATTCAAAAAATTATGATTGGCACGCCTTTGGAAGAAATCGCACCAGATGCAGCCAAAATGTTAAAAGAAGAATTTGGTAAGGGCGACCCGATGAAAGATCATGCTACTATTTACAACATTAAAGCTCTAAATGAAGTGGAGTTGCTTACCTTGTAAAAAAAGGGGGGGCTAAATGCCCCCCGAATTAGCTGACTTTTTCAATTCTGAACTGCCCTAATCGCTCACCCGCGTTTCTATCACGCTCTGGGTCATCGAGCCAATGCACGTAATGTTCTCGCGTCACCTTTTCAGAGGTATGCCCCATGACCTCGGTGATGTAAGTCCAATCGGCTTTCAAATCTTTTGAGAACACAGCGACACACATGGTCGCAAAAAAATGTCTAAGTTCATGCCAAGACAAGCTATAACCTAACTGAGCTTTGATCAAAGAATGGTTAAGGCTGAACCTTCGCCAGTGATCAGAAGTTCGATAGTGATTACCGCATTGCTGTGGAAACACTAAGTCATTTGCCTGGCTGTAGGGCGAACGCAAACGCCACTCTTTTAACTCTGTAATCAAACTTGGCGACAAAGGCACACGTCTATGCCGACAGTCCGACTTCGCAACATCTTCAATGTGAAAACAGTTTTTTTGAACTTGACGCACAACATCACGGACAATCAAGCGTGAATGGTCAAAGTCAATTTGTTTCCACGTCATGGCAGCTTGTTCCTGAAAGCTTAAGCCCGTCTGACAGGCAAAACTTAACGCTTCAGCGTCACACCATTTTTTTCCAAAAATTTCGTATGCTGAGTCAATCAGCTTTGACATATCACTAAGTTTAAATGTCTGAAGTTTTGTGTCACGCTCAACCTCAACCCCCACACGATTATACCTGACTTTGTGAATTTCAATGCCAAGGGCAGGGTTTTCACGTAAATTGCCATCACGGATAGCTTGTTTAAACACGCCCTGCAACGCAGTTCGTCTTGCCTTCATAGACTTGTGACCCAAGCCTATTCCACCACGCTTATTAGGGCGGTTTTTCATTTGTGACATTACGACATCTTCAAGCACACCTAAAGTGATGTCAGGCAATTTTGCTTTGGCAAACGGCTTGTTGTTCCACATCGTTTCACATGCCAAGTCAGCAGATTTCGACAGTTCACTCTTGTAGGCATAAACAATTTTACCTTCGTCAAATCTCTGTTGTAAATGTTGCTTGTATCTTTTAGCAGCTTCGCCAAAAGTATTGTTGTTCGTGCGGTCAACAACTGAACCTGATTTCTGCTCAACGCGAATGGTGGCTGCAAAATCTTCTGCCTCAGTTTCAGTCTTGAAAGTTCGTGTGTGGGTTGTTGTTTTTTCAGAAGCTAAATCTCTGATCTTCATCACGACCGCGTGTGCTGCTTCATTTTTTGCAGCCCGTGATTTGTGGAATTTAATCTTCACATTTTCAACAACTTTTCTTGAATCGTGCATGTTACTTACCCTCACTTAGTTTACACATAAGTAAAGAATATAGTAACTGACAGTTATTTTCAACCCTTAAATGCTACCAGACAGAAAAGGGGTCTGTAAGGGAGTTGTAAGGACAACACTTACAGAATTATCTAAGTCATTGATTTTATTGAAGGTGCTAAAGATTATGAGACTGTAGCCCCTTCGGAAATCTTTGATGATTTATGACTCAATGTGATGCTCTGTGTCGTTCTACACCATGTAAATCTTGAAGTTTTTGCCAGTCACTAATATTCCCTTGATTGTATATGATTGTTTATACCACAGCTTGATTGTTTAAACAAAAAAATATTTTGTAAGGGAGTTTGTAAGGGAGAAAAAACGGCAGTTTTCTGCCATTCCTCCCTTACGGTTTCTAAAAAATGGCGGTTTTCTGCGATTCCTCCCTTACAGTTTTTGCCCTATTTTTCCCTTACAATACACTAAAAAGTTGTAAAATAGAGGTGTGCAGATAAGTCAACTAATAGACTTTTTTTGAAAAATGATTTACAACCCAAAACTCTGACGCGGGGTGGAGCAGTTTGGTAGCTCGACAGGCTCATAACCTGTAGGTCGTAGGTTCAAATCCTACCCCCGCAACCAAATTTAATTTTTAAATTGGTTTCGTTTCCATCGAAGAAACTCAGCACCCTCTTTTAAATCTGCAAAAGGTTTTACCCGTGTCTCAGGCGATGCTGTTGGGTCAATCACAAAAAGAATAGTTGCTCCAAAATTGTCCTGTCTAAACCCGCCACGCTTGCCGTATTCGTCATCCCACTTGTAGCCCCTTGCCCTCGCCATTGTGATGACGCGATTGTCAGCAGCTTCTTCTTGCGAAATAGCCCATGTGTGGTGATGCCCTGCAATGTAAATGTCTGCTTGATCATCCCACAGTGATGCACGTTTTTGACCTTGAAGAGGATTATAAATAGACGTTCCTTTGTGATTGTGGGCGGCATCAATTTTAACCTCACACGATGGAAAGCACAGTTTAAAATTTGCTCTCCAATCCAGCATTGGAATTTGATGCACGTTGATTGCTTTAAGGTAGGTTGAAAATTCAGTGTGCATTGTGTCATGGTTTCCATGTAGCCAAACGACCCAAGGAATACCCGCCCCATCATCTTCCTTTTTGTTTAAAAACCATTGTGCTAACCGTCTTTCAGTCTGTCTGCTAATGTCGCTGTCAGCATACAGTCGAATTAGACGACCCCCCCAATTATCGACTGTATCCCCAATGTTGACTGCACCAACCCCCTCTGTTGTGGCTAAGATTTCAACATCTCTCCGCAAAAGCGGAATGTTGCAATGAACGCCCAGATGCGGGTCGCCAATAACTGCCAGCCCATAGGGTGCATCACTTTTGATTTTTACTTTGAACCAATGCTTGGCTGCCTCATGCTCACTTTTTTTGAGAAATGCAGATTCTAAATGATTCAAAATATCATTTACAGGTAAATCCTCGTCAGGAAACGTGGGAAGCTGTGCTTCTTCTTGCAGATGACGAACAGGCTGCAAGAGTTGTTTTGCTCGCCTTAATCTGTTTTGCAACGTGCCATAAGGCATATCCAGTTCCACAGCAGCAGCAGCGATTGACCCTGCCCTCTCCACTGTTTGCAAAGCCATTTGAAGTTCTGTTTCGGTTAAAGGTTTTTGAGGCATCACTACCCCCTTTCAATCATAGCTGCAATGCGTTGTGATCGTGCAGGTACTTGTTTTGCAAACTTGCTATCTAAAATTTCAGCCGCAGCTTGAGTAAAATTATTTTCAGACATTGCCTGAATATGTTTTGCAAATTTTTTGTATCGAGGCAGCCCAAGTTGAAAAATTAATGAAACAATGGCGACCTGTCTGGTCTGTGTTAGTGCTGTGAACCAATCAAAAGTTTTTGCCTCGACCAAAACACGGTCTATGTCATTGGCAAGCAAAAAATCAATTTCGCTTTCGCTGAGTCCGATGCCTCCATTTGCATCAATGTTACGACCCACACCGATGGTGATTTTGTTGTTGGTGCAACGGTATGCAAATTTTTTAACACCTTCTTCTGCCTTCAAATGTTCAATCATTTCATTAACTGGAAATAAGATCATTTTTTCCCTTTTTTAAAAAACGCCAAAAACCCCACCAAGCTTTTTTTTCAAAAAAATAAACCTTTGATTTCTTTACATAAATTTTCTGAAAACAGTAGAAAACAGCCGTTTTTTGGAAATTTGAAAAACTCAATGTGTTATAATGTGCTGTTAGTTTGAATTTAATGGCTCTTTGAAATTGTGAATAAAAATCGTTTTTAACGTGGATGCCTCTATTTAAATGGAGGTAACTATGAAATTAAAATTGCGTTCAATCAAAGACGGTAAAGACAGCAACAGGTGGTGTGGAACCGCTGTGGTTTCAGCAGTAACCAAACTGACTACAGGAGAAGCTGCAAGGCTAATTCGTATTCAGTCAAATAAAAAAATGGTCACTGGAACAACATCACGGCAAATCCATATGGCTATGAATGCCTGTAACATTAAAATGGTAAGCCATCGTGCCAGTGTGTATGGAGAAGAGGCTCGTTTCAGTCGCTCAAACGGTATAACTTTAGCTAGGTGGTTGAAACTTTCTGTGCGACATAGGACAGAAGGTAAAGTTTTTCTTATTAGTGCAGGTCGGCATTGGCAACTCATTTCTGGTAGGCGTTACACCTGCGGAAGAATACGAGAAATTGTATCTATACGAGATAAACGTATTAAACGTAGATCAAAGGTTAGAGCAGTTTATGAGTTAATTTCCGATAATGTTACCAAGCCTGATTTTGACGTCAGCAAACCAAAATATGTTGACGTTTTTGCAAGCACTAAAGCTAAAGCTAGAAGGCTGGCAAAAAAAATAGGTGCGGAAATTGAAAAATCTGACCATGACTCAGATTATATTTACGTTAGTCCACCACCCATCTGGGAATACATGGTTGACCCACTAGACCTTGATACTAATGGGTATGGTGTTTGCGGCTGGGAAGAAGTCTTAAGTAGGCTTGAAGAATTTAAAGAAATAATTGATAAAACTCTTAACCGATAGGAATTAACAAGGCATCCACAAAACGATTTACTTATAAAAATTACTCACAGACTTTCCCAAATCCATTTCGTAATCTTCTAGCAAAGGGATGCAAAACAAATTGCCTAGCACCCACCCTTGTGGTGCAAATCGTGTCAGGTAAATTTCCATGCCCTGTTCTGAAATTGATTTTTGACAAAGTTTGACAGTTGCAAAAGGGGGGCTGCTGATTGAATGAATTGAATTTTTAAATTGGCTTTCAGTTGAACCAAACATTAACACAATTCCAACCCAAAGTTCCATAACCATTTAGTGTGAACCCCCGTTTATCTTTTCACGAAGGCTTTGGTATTTTTGATCTATCTTTTCCAAAACAGCATCGAATTTAGACAGTGTTTTTTCGTGAGCATCCCAAAGGCTAGAGATGTTTGAATTGCTATGTTTTTCAATGGCATTAACTTTAGCATCGAGTTTTACGTGCTGAGTGTAAGTGTCACGCTGCTCAAGGTTTTTCATCAACTGAGATAAATCTTTTTCAAGCTCAACAACACGGGCACTAAGTTTTACCAATGCAATTAGACCTGTTAGTGCCAAAACTAAAATTGGCAAAAGTGATTTTAAATCTGAAATGTCCATTATTTTTTATTCAATGCTTGTGCCTTGTCCTGACCAGCAGAACTTCCAAAATAATAGGCTACGACAGTTGAGGCTGTTCCACCCAACCATCCAACAGCTAGGTTTAAAAAGCCCTCGCTAACCATCATGTGTTCAGGCAAAAAAGTGACCGCACCGATATACCCAAAAAAACTGAACAAAGTTAAAATAGCTAATACAGCAGGGATTTTATCTTTGATAGCGATTTCACGCTGCCTTGCTGATGCTCGATCATCAGCTGCAATTCGTGCTGTCTCAATACGTTCTTCTGAAAGCTGCATCCTTAATTCTGTTTGCAGTTGAAAATCAGATTTCAATATTTGTTGTGCGTGTTTTAGTTGTTCAGTAGTTTCAATTTCTTCTAAACCTGTCACATCCTTTGCAACTTGAACAACTTTTTGAGCTATTTTTTCAGCTTGTTTTTTGTCAGTTCCAGTTATTGAACTTACTAAATCTGGAACAAACGAACTTGCTAAATCAAGTGCCAGAGGAATTAATGAGGCAATCATCTGCTACACTTACATTTTCCATCGGATTGCAAAATGCTGGCAGCAGCTACCCCTAAACCAATCCAAGCTAAAATGGAAAAGCCAAAAATGATTGAAAGACTCAACAGGATAATAGCTGCACCTCCTAATGTGGAGGCTTCATTGATGCGTGACCAAATCCAATTTTGTATTCGATGAATGGGGGTGTGATGAGACATAATAACTCCTATGATTTAAGATTTTTCTGGAAAATTATCTGCAGATCGAACTTGATCTCGCTTTGTCTTTAGATCATTTGCTTTGCCATCTGACCCCTCCATAATTTTGTCCCACAAAGCGTCTAGGCGTTCTTCATCACTGACACCTGCAGCACCATAGAGAACGCGCCTTGCTGATTTGTATGGGGCTTTAAATACCCAGGTTCCATCCACCCATTTCGCTTTGCCACTGGGGGGCTTTGGGCTTTCAATCGCACCGACAGGAACGTCTGGATGATCACCTGATTCAGTGATAAAACTTCCAATGTAGTTGCCTTTTAAATCACGATAATGCTTTGTAGCCATTTTTTTCTTCCTAACTCATTGTGCCGGTCGGAGCGTACGCAACCACAACAAAATCCCATTTGCTGGCGGTCAACGATATTTCATTTAAGGTGCTAGGATTGTGGGCGCGTATCGCGCCCCCTGCGACAACCGAAATTGCTGAATTTGTGCATTTTACAGAATAGCCATAATCTGCACTTCCCCCGGCTCCATTCGCTTCAAGTTTTATGTATTCGCCTTGCGAATAGCCTCCATCACCACCGCTGTCTGTGCATTTCACAAAAACTTGAACAACCGATGGAACTGCACTCAAGGAGTGTGAAAAACTATGAACACTGTCGTAGGTGATGTCAGTAGCACTTGATATAAATTCCCCTGTCAGTTTGCCGCCACCAGCATATGTTTTTAATTGGCTGGCATTGACATATTTGGTCGTGCCACCGTCATCGACCAAAAATTTATCTGCATCAACAATCGTGATGCTTGTGCCATCGGTTCCAGAATCAATCTGGATTGCACCACCCGCAACCTTATCGGCTGTGCTGATTGTCGATAATTTGCTGTCAGCAATCGAACCCGCCAACTTCGCATTAGTGATGCTGCCCGCCAACATCGCATTTGTTACGGTTGACCACGCAGGGTCTGTTCCATCGGTTGTCAAAACTGTGTTAGCACTTCCAATCGCAAGCCTTGTGGATGTCGAGGCGTTCCGAACAATAATGTCACCTCTGGTGGTCAAAGCATCATCGACATCACCCGCTGCACCCGTTGCCCCCGTGTTTCCCGTCACAACCCCAAGGGCTAAAGCCCCTGTCGTATCGTTGTAACTTACTGTTGGGTCACCACCCGCTGCAACAGCCGAAACTGTCACAGTTGCAACTTTTCCTGTGGTTGCTTCGATGGAGTTACCATCACTACTAAAGCCTAAAAGCTTTGAAGCTCTTGTGGTCGGTGAATCAACAAATTCAGGCGTTGTAATTGTAGTGGTTTTGGAAACCTTAAAACTACGATCTAATTCTTCTTGAAGCTCTTGAGTGATACTTGTGATTTTATCCAAGCTGGTTTCAAAACTGTCTGCACTAAATGGGTCGTTTTCAACAAGGTCAAAGGTTTGGGTTTTTGTTGTTGCCCTTCGCAGCACAATTTGCTGTGCGTCTGTTGGAATATTTCCAGAAGTGAAAGTAACAGTTCCACCTGAATCAGCCCCAGCACCAGAAACCGTGTAATGTGTATCAAGCGTTTTTAATGCCTCTGCACCTGTGGCAATCGTTCTGATGTAAACTTTGATGTCAGCATTTGCAGCTATTTTGAATGTGTAGGCAAAAGCGTCAGTGCTGCCATTGCCCGTATATGTGTTGACAATAGAAGTCGTGCTAATAGTCATCTAAATTTAATCCTTATTCATAATCAAGTTTTCCGCCAGTTGGCTCTTGTTTTAATGTTTTTCGTGTAAAATAAAAATCAGCTATTTTTCTGCCAACATCTGGATATTTTGCTACAACTTGACCTTGTGCATTTGTTACAAGTTTTGGCTCACCTGATTTTGTTGTGTCCCATCCAAAAACATTACGAATAGCGATTGCTTTTTTTTCAGCATAAATACCCGCCAAAATATTATGAGCAGTCAAGGTTTCGGGGGGGTCTTGCCTCCATGCCTTTTGATACTCTTTACTTGTTGTTGTTTTGCTGTTTGGGTCAACTGCAATGTTTAATTCATATTCGACACCAGACAGATTTATTTCTTCTAACAAGCTGTCATATTGTTTTGCTGTAAGATTTACCCCTGCAATGTTTTTTGCTGGAAAAGCAAAAGGGGCTTTGCCATTTGCTTTTTCTAATTTTAAATATTCTTGTTCCCACGCAACTGTCTCAACAATGGTTTTTTTGAAAGGAAAAATCATTTGCTCGATAGGTTTATTTGCATCGTGATACATTTTGTTGCCTACGACAGACCGCAAATATGGTATGTCCTCACTTAGACCGGGTGTTTGTGAATAAAACCTATTCATCGAATTAATTAAAATACCAAACATAGGCGTAGTGGTTTCAGGTGCATCTTCTGTTGGCATTGAATAAGTTGTTAAACTGCGTTCAGGGTGAACGGCTCTTTCACCCCACCGCCTCCATGCAGAAAACGGTATTGTGTTTCCCGGTACGTCAGCAATACGACCTGCAAACCTATCAAATTTTTTGACAATATCCTCTGTTTTTGAGTCAGGGTCAGCAATACTTGTAAAGATGCCTGTCACCGCAGTTAAACCCTGTGAGAAAGGAAGTTCACCGACATAGTTTGCTGGAAGCATCGCAATAGCTGCCAGCATATTTTCCCACTCTTGCCCCTCTGGTGAACCGTATCTATAGGCTTCACCTGCGGTAACACCCATAGCAATCAGTCCACCAAACGGCTCTAAACCCGCATAAGAACGCCAAACTTCGTTACCGTTTTCATCAAGACCAAACATACAACTAAATCTTGGTCTTGTCGTTTTCAATCCAAGCTTTTCATGTTTCCGTTGTTTTGCCCCATGCACACCTGCACCTGTGCATGTTCCATTCAAACCTAGTTCAAAAAATTGATACATCAGAGCAGAACCAAAAGCCAAACTTCCCATAGCCTTGTCGCGTCTTGCACCACCAGCTGCCACATCTGCCCGCCAACTTGGAAGAATTGGAGCTAAAGGTGAACGCCTGTATGTTTCTCTGAAAGAATTTACGGTTACTCTCCAAAAAGTGTTGTATGCCATACCCCCAATAGTTAAGACCTTTGTTGAAATTTTAGTTCCATCAAGCAATCGCCAAGGTTGACCAATCATGCCAAGTGTTCGCCCGACAGGTGCAGTCAAGGTTGCACGTTGACCCATCAATTCAACACGTTTTATGATTTCTTCATAATTAGCCCCTGCCTCTGTTAGTTTGGGGTCAACTAACATTCGTGTTGCTTCGTCAATAATTTGTTCGTTTGTCATATTTGGGTTTTGACGCAGCCGTTGCATATGCTCAAAGACCGCTACATTTAATTCGCCTCTGGCAATTAATGTCTTGGTAAAAGCATCAACCGTTGTCATCAATCGCGTGTTAAAACGAACACCTTGACCAAAGCGATGTATTGCTTCAGCAAAAAAATACCCTGTAATGTCTTGTTTGAATTTTTCGCTAAATTGTTCCCGTGATAAAGCGGGGGGTCTGTTATAATCCAAACGCCCCATAGCATCCACAGGTGCTTCAGTTAGAAAAGCTTGTGAGGCTGCCCGTAAACCATCACGAAAAGCACTATTCCACCCTGCTGCTCTGACAAGGGGGGCATAGATTGTAGCGTTGTCTGTAAATTCACGTTTGCCAATTTGACCAATGACACCCGCCATAAAGTCATCCCACGGCTGCAAAACAAAATGTTGTAGATTTCCCAATAAAACTTTTGTCGTTGTTCCTGGCAAAGCTATCATACCGTGAACATAAATTTCCATTAACCCGTCTAGTGTTTTACCCGCTGCACTTTGTGCATTGACCAAAAATTTATTTGCGTTGCTTTGTCGAATGTCAGGATTGTCAACTAAGTTGTTAAACATTTTTATTTTTGCTCTAGTTGTCGCTGCACCTCCAATAGAGTCTAAAGCATTTTCAACGCTTGCAATGTCAGAGCCTACTGGAATCCGATTTGCTTGTAAGGTTCTGCCAGATTCTGCTCGTAAATTTCGCACTTGCAACACAAGTGAACGATGAATGTTAGCGGCTCTTTCCCATTCTAAAAGCTTTACATTATCTTTAGTAACCTCACCCGCCTCTGTAATTAAATCTTGTGTAATTCTTCTTATATTTTCGGCACTGGTTGCCAACAACAACCTCGAAGCCACAAGGTTGCGAGGCGACAAATTAAGTCTGCCTTGAATTGCATCTTCAACAATTCCAAGTTCGTCAGCGATTGCTTTTTTTGCGTCTGCAAGAATCTTGCTATTTTTAACCACTGTTTTTTCTGGCAATGATCTAGCTACAATTTCAATCGCTTCGTATGCGTCTGACCCTGCATCAAAGTTAAAATGTTCTAAGTTAATTCCAGAATCACTAGTTAAAGCACTCCCTGCTCTTGTCTTATTAATTCCATCCAGCGGGTCTGCTACGTCATTTAATTCGTCTAAAAATTTTGTTGGGTTAAAATCATCATTGATCAATGGGACAACTTCGACAGGTTTTGTAATTACAGGGTCAACCGTGTCCTGTCTTACTTCAATGTCTTTTTTAAGTTCGTCTGTCGTTTTCAAAAGTGGTAGTGCTGTGTCTGGTAAAAATATTTTTGCGATTTCCTTGGCAAGACCAGCAGTTTGAACTGGCTGTTGTTCAGTCTGTTGAGGCAACACAGCTGACGGGTCTGCATCTGTCATTACATTAGCATTAGGTAAGCTTGCCATTTGCACAGGCTCTGCCTGTATATCTTCAACAGAAACAGGTGCTTTTTCTTCTGGCATTTGCTTTGTTTCTTCAACAGCAACAGGGGCTTCTTCTTGTGGCTCAAACCTAACTTTGGCTTTTTGCTGAAGCGGGTTTTTTGCATAGTCCGTCACCCCGCCCTGCTGAACATTAGCAGCGGCTTGGCGGTTCTCATTTATCGCCATTAATTAAACCTTTTTGACAATTTTGAATTTTTAATTGATAATTACAAATGTGGGTTAGGTGTTCTTGGCGTGAATATAGATGCCCTTCATGGTTCGCCATGTTGGATTCTCATATGAGGTAAACATACAGCTTACGCTTGAAACCCGAGCGAACCCTGCCCACACTTTTTACTTTTCTATTTCAGAACCAGCAGTTGCTGCTCCCGCGACACCAAAGAACGGAACACCTTTTTTCAACAAACTGGTTCTCATCTTCTTTGTGATTGGAATTTTCCAAACCTTTTCTGTCCCTGCGGCAAAGTCACTCTCACCACCACCAACATTAATGTCTGTCACACCAACTTTTGCATCAAATTTTTTCCCAAATTTTTGTGCATAGTTTTTCAACATCTTATCATAAAAGCCCTTCATGCCGCTGCCGCCAATTTCTAAATCTAAGCCATCGTAATTAACAACTTCTTCGTTTTGTCCACGTATTTTTTCAGCTAAATCCTTGCCTACAAAATCTTCCAATTCAGAGTCTGGAACATTTGATTTTAATGCCTGAATGTTTACAGGAGATAATTTATAACCACGCGGGACATACTTTAAAGTTACAGTTCCGTCATCGTGTTTTAGTGCTTGGATTGCTCTTGCAAACCGACTTAAATTATAACGCTCGTTTTGAATTTTACCCGGTGTCCACGCAACAGCGTCATATCCTTCTTCTGCTGCCATTCTCAAAACCCTGCGGAATGACATTTCGTGCCAAGTCTTTTTAAGCGGTGCGTCAGGAACTTTGCCACTTTCAGAAATTTGCCTCGACTCATATTTTTGACGTTCCAGCCCAGTCAGCCAATTTGCAAAATACTTACGTGCGTTTTGTTCATTTGAAACAGTGTCTTTACCAACAGAACGCGAAATCCCATTGCGATCAGTCGTGACATATTGCGTAGCCGTTTGCCTTATCTCAAAATCGTTGGGCGTATATGCTGCAAACGGTTCTATTTGTTCAGTTTTATACCCACGCTTGCGACCCTTCTGATGCCAGTCGCTTTGAATTTCCTCGATTAATAAAAGGCTTTCGCCATCTGAGCCGCTTCTGTCGGTTAATCTGATATGCGAAACCACATTTGGTTCTGAAAAATGACCGCTTCTAAATTCATTAGGCACATCTGGCACCATTCCAGCGTCATCTACGTCAACCGCAGCGCCCTGGTTATTAGTCGCGTAGCCACGTTCCAACTCTGTTTGCGTTGCTTTGCGTTTGCCGCTGGTTGGCAACCGCAACAACACTTCTCTATAATTCTCTCCAGCAGGTAGAGTATATTCGGAAAACAACGTATCGCCTTCGTCTAATGCCATACTTGCATAACCATAATCTTGAGCATCAACTTGTGCCTGAATTTTTGCTTCCTCAAGATTATAGATGTCACCACTACCCCTAACTTGGCTGCCTTGTCTATGAATTGAATAACCTATGTCATCGTTGCCGTAAATTTCATACTTACCATCAGCACTTTTCAAAGAGATGTATGGATTGTCCATATATTCTTTTTTGGCAATTTCATCTGTTGCTTCAAAGACTTTGTAACGGATGTTATCATCTAATTCACCAATAATTTCCCCACCTTTTAAATACTCTTTTAAATTAAAGTCATCTCCAAGCATGTCGTCTACCGCATCCACATAATAATCCTCACCACTTTCTAATTCATATGTAATATCTTCTGCCCTATGCCTGTAAGCCTCATAATCGTCATCTATTTGAATTTCATCCCACTCATATTCGCCCATGTCACCTGTTGTTCCATATGACTCTCTAGTTGTTTCATCAATTTCAACTTTGTTCATGTCTATATAGTCTTGAATTTCTTGTTTGGTCACATTTTTACGACCCTTCAAAAACTCATCTAGTCCTGTCCATTGTAATTCCTCGGCTTTGACATTTGGACTCTTTTCAATCATTGACCGCATTTGTTGTGCGTTGCCTTTATCCATTGGCAATTCATCAACTGCACGACTGACAGCAGAATAAAAACCTTGTTGGTCAATATCTGTAAATTCTTTTTCTGCCTCTGGAACAGGGGCTTCAGTTGCTACAGGTTTAACTTCTGGTGCAGGTAGCCTATTTTCAATTTGCCCTGTTAAATTTTTACCGCTTTCTAAATTTAATGTGCCTTCAATAGTCCCTGTTTTTTTTTGAGGAATTATTTTGTTGAAGGGAATATTTTTAACGACAGTTTTTAAACCAGGAACAAAAAATTCAAACAAAGTACCTGCAATCATTCCATCAACTGCCATTTTTGACCGTCTTTGAAACTCGCTGTGATGACCCTGAACTTTTACTGCATCCAAAATAGCATTGCCAAAGGCTGACCTGTCTTTTTTTGACGAACCTTCCAAACCTTCAACCAGTGCAGCTGTCAGTGTCTGGTCATCTGGCTGTGCGTTAATAAAATCAGCCATATAGCCCCACCCTAATCCTCTTAAAATAGGGTTATTTGGGGCAAACACTTTTAAAACTTTTGCAGGTGTAAATGCCTGAAAACCAAATTCTGCAAACCCTTGCACGATTGCTTGCAAAGCAGGGGTCTGCGGTGTTTCATCCATGAATTTTTGTATTGGTTGATTGATGTTTGCCTGATAAATTTCTTTTACTGGCTCTGGAACAAACGCATTAGTTGACTCAACAATAAAGTTTCTAACGTCTTGCACGTTTTCTTTACCACCAACAAAGCCCATGAAATCCCACATATTTTCACCAGCCTGTTCTAAGCCAGTTGTTACACCTCTAACAATGTCACGCCCAATTCCACCTTGGCTTTCCATGAAAGCTTTTTCAGCTTCACGGTCAGGTTCTAAAGAAGGTTTGCCAATTTGGTCGGACAATCTGTATTCTTCGCCATTAATATTGAGGGTATCGTCACCAATATAAAAATTTAGCCCGCTGTCACCTTTAAAATATGCTCTGCCATCTTCTGTGAATCCCATTGATTCAATGTCTTTTAAAGAATTAAGATCATTGTTTTGTAAAGCAGAACGTGCTGTGCCTGTTAAACTTTCATATAACCCAATTTCTTCATATGCGTTTAAAAGTTTGTCATTAGCATTACTCATCGGCAGCACTTTCTTGAGCAGCTTTGTATATCTTATACAATTCTTCTAAATTTCTTTTAATTATGGCTGTTCTTGTTAAATTTATCGCTTCTTTAACTTTTGTATCATTTGGTAATGTATCTGCTTTATCAGCAGCCTTATTAACATTATTAATAAGCTCATTTAAAAGTTCGGTATTAACTTGTCCGTTTTTGAATAATGTTAACCAGCTTTCAATAACGGGAATACCTTGACTGTCAACGGCTTGTTCAAGTTTTTGGAGGACAAAATCTGTATCATAGGCATTAGTGAAAGCATCATTAAAAGTTTCTGTAACTGAAATTTTAATATTAGCTTTTAATTCTCGAACTTTATCTTGACGAGCTTCAAATGACGCATTTGGGTTTTGTAAATCCCATTCATTCCATGCGTTGACGTTATCCACAATTTGTCGATACGCCTCATCATCGTCACCTAAAAAATCTCTGACTTGCTCTAGCGTTTCATTGCCCCCTTGCAATATTTTGATAATACTGCGGTTGCGTTCCTGTCTTAAACTTTTTCTTTGTTCTAATAATTTTCCAAGACCATAAGTTCCTGTAAACGGTAAAATATCTGCATATTTATCAAAAATTTCATTATCTGTAAGTCCATAATCCACATGGTTTGGGTCTAGCTGTTGCAGTAAAATTGCTTGATATTCCTGTGGGTTTTGAAATTCATCTGCTGGTTTTGCCCTTGCTAAATTTTGCATTTTATTAAAAATGCTTAGTCCATTTTTTAGGTCGGGGTTTGCTTCTATAAAAGCTTTTGCTTCTATTAAAACTTGATTTCTGTCTTGTAAATTTTCTGGTGTGGGGGGTAAATTTGATAAAGCTGACATTTCTAAATATATGTCTGTAAAGATAGCACGATTATCATTATCTTGCTGTTCTCTATTTTCTTCTGCAACTTTTGCTAAATCTTTTCTTTGTTTGTAAATTTCATTAATTATATCTTGCCGCTGTTCAGCATCTGCCATTTTCCAAAATTCATGGGTTACAGCATCATTTGTAAAAGCGTTTTCGGAGTTTGATGTTAACGTGTCTATCCAATCTGCCTTGATAACACCTTCCCCGTTCAAATGCTCAGATGCCAAAACGATCATACGGTTTGTAAGTATTTGTTTGTAAAATTCTTTTTTTCTTTTTGCTAAATCTTTGCCTGTAATTGACCCAATATTTACCTGTTCACCCCAATTTTGATTTTGTTCTTCAATAACCATTTTAGCATAATGAGAATCTATATTACGGTCAGATAAATCAGCTACACGTTTATTTTCCTGATCAATCTGTGCTGCGACATACTCATTTTTGGTGCGTTTATTTATTTCGGATTCAAAGCTTTTTCTTGTAACGGCAAGTGATTTTTTAAGTTCATTTGCCAAGAACCCCTTTGATGTTTTTGTTCCCAACAACGGTGTATATTTATCAATATATTTTTTTTCTAAATTTTCTACAAAACGATTAAAACGCCCTTCACGAAGCTTTGTAGTCAAGCGATATGAAGCTATATCGTCTTTGTCAGGATATAAAAGTCTGCGTTCTTCAAGTCGCAGTTCTTCTTCAAAAGCAACAGTTGCCTTTCTAATTTCTGATTGATCTTGCAGTTCTTGTTTTTTTACAGCCCATTCAGAAACAGTGTCTAAAAATTTACTTGCACCACTAGCCGCCTCTGCTTGAAAATTAGCGAGGTTTTGAGGAATCCTAACACCAGGGTTAAAGATGCTGCCTGACTCTCCGCTAACCTGTGCTTGTGAACGATAAGGGGTTATTTTCATCCGTAAGCATCCTCATACATAATAGCAGTTTTGGCTGCTCCACCGAGAAGGCTTGCAAAGCCTTGTTGTCTAAAGGCAGAACTTTGTGCTTCAGCAGTCATCAAACCAATGTCACGCTCCATGCGTTTAAAACTTTGAAACTGCGTTTGCTTTTGAATTTGTAAATCTTTTTCACGTTCTGCAATAAGTTTATCAAACTCATATTCTTCAACATTTCTGGTCAGCATGTCCAAGGGTGTGCCTTCTGATAAATCCACACCACGAAAGCGATACGCCATAGCCGTTTCTGCTTGCAAACCTTTGAACTCAATGTCAGCCCGTTCTGTATCAAGTTGAAATTTTTGTTCAATCGCTGTTTTGTTATGGTCTGCAACCTGAATGTCAAAATCACTCAATGCGGCATTTGCTGCTCCAATACGTGAAGCAGTTTGAGATGCTGCCATGTTTCCCATAAATCCAATTAATGAACTGGCAGCCGTTGCTGCTATAGCTATTGCTGTCATAGTTCAATCCTTGCAAATCGAATATAGTCAAACCCATCTTGGTCGTATTTTTTCATAAGCCCTTCTTCTTCAAACTTTAAAAACTTTGCAAATTTAATCCCAATATCAAAATCGCTTCTGACCGCACATTGAACACGTCTAAAACATCCAGCAAGAATAATAAGATCAAAATATTCTCTCACAGATTTGGCTGTCCGATAGCCTGACTCCGCTGCTTCTGGTGCAATTACAATCCATGCTTCACCTACGCTATGCCAGAGGGTCATTACACCCCCTGCTAAAATCGGCTTACCATTAAACAAAACGCAAACTGTTTTGCCTTTTTTGTAAGCGTCATAATTTTTAACAAGGCAATCTTTTTCATTTGGCGTTTCAATAAAGCTGTGTTTTTCAAGTTCTGCCAAATGCCAGATTTCAAGTGGCTCAAGTTCAATCTTCAAAGACTGTCAACTCAGGATAAAGAGCTAACAAGGTCATCGGTAATGCTTGTTCTTGAACAACTGTGATAAAACCATCGCTGTCAAAATCCCCGTCAAATTCAATTTGTTTATCACCTGTGAACATTGCGGGTGGCTCATCCATTTCATCAGCTGATGAACGAAAAGGGATTATGTCTGCTGTTGAACTGCTTGTGCCAACCTTTGCCCCTAATGTTTTTAACAATCTCAATGTGACTTCGTGAATCCGTTTTGATTTACCCTGTGCAGTTCCAGATTGCGCCCCACCCTCAATTCGCATGGTTCGTAGAGTTGATGTAAACCTTAACCCTGCTACACCTACGGTCATGGCGTAATCTGCTGTGATTGCACCAGAGGCAACAATCTTGTCAGACTGTGCAGCCCCATTCGATGTTACCGCGACTGTTTCACCTTCAAGGTGCGACAAACCTGACATAGACGTTGCTGAACTGCCCGCATAACTCAAGCTTGAATCTACAAAAATTGCATCTTCTAAATCTGTGCCAAAATCAAACGATGTAAAATATTCGACAAAGCGTTTTGTTGCTCCATTAATTGTCCGTTGCACAATCATCCAAACCTGATATTCAGCACCATCCTGTGGAATACAGGCAACGCTTTCAACCAGTGCATGACTTTGATTTGTTGTTGCTAGTCGTGTTGTGTCAAAAGATTTTACAGACAAAAACCCTGTTCCCGCCCGTTGCGTTTCTTCAATGGTCACAACATTTGCCGCAGGGTTCGCTACCGTAAAATCTGCATGTGCATTGATGCAGGTAAAGATGTTGTCTGCAGTAACATCATTAGAGGTATTTGGTCTCCAACCCGTAGAGCTTGCAGGTGACGACGCCCCCGCAGCTTCAGAAGTAAAGGTCACTGTATTGCCATCAGATTTTGTAAAAATTAGTTTAGTTCCAGTGGCTATGTTGGCAAAGTCGGTCACTGTAACCGTGCAAGCACCTGAAACACCACCAAGTAAATGTTTACCCCACGCCACAACCTTTTCTTCACGCCTGTATGTCAGGCTTAACAAAACGCCATCGCCTCGCACCGCCCAAACTACAGAATCTGGTTCTTGTTGATAGGCAAGCTCATCAATGCCATTTTCCGTGACATCTTCTGCCAAGATTGTTAGGTCAGGGGCAACATAGGAGTCTGTGTCAAATTCGTATGCCAGTTCTCTGAGTTTTCGTTTTGCCCGTTGCACAAACAATGTGACGTTTGCCACCTGCACAGGCTGAATGTCAGCTGACCCATAATTAGATTGTTTCCGTATCAAAATGTTTGTTGGTGTAATGGCTGCATCTGTCCCAGACGACACAATAAATTCACCACCTGATGTTCCGACAATAAGGTTTCTTCCAGAAGATATATAGCGAATGACATTGACATCATTTGCACCAATCGTAAAAATCAATGCGTCATCAGCATCCGTTCCCTGTTTGAAGTTTTCAAAATCTCCTGACTTTGAAAAGAAAACGGTTTGCGGTTGTTCGCTTGTCCCACCAAATACCAGACGTTCTTCAAAAAATGCAACTGCTCTTGGATGCCCTGTCGTATCGCTGAACGCACCTAACGACCATTCTGTGCTTGTGCCTGTTCCAGAAAAATCCTCAAGAATTGTAATGGTTGCACTGGTAGTAGAAGCAACTGCTGTGATTTGTGCATACCCTGCAAGAAACGTCACTAAACGACCCACATCAGTCGATTGCAGACCGTCACCGCCATTCACACCTGCGGTTGCTGAAACGGTCAGTGTCCGACTGCTGCCAGTTGTGTGAGAACTGGTCATGGTTGTCGTCGTTGTGTTTTGACTGAGATAAGCTCCATCTGTCAGTGTCACTTCTGTTAAAGTCCAAGACGTATGGGCTGTTCGTGAAAGTTTAGAGATTTCGTGTTCAGGATGAACGATATACATTACGTCACCCGTCTGAGCGAATTTTAAGGCGGGAAGTTGTGCAGTCGTGTAGCTTGTTGAAATTTCATAGGCTGCACTTGGTGAACCAGAAACAATCTGTCCGTTATTACGATAAAAACGAATATAATTGTTTCCAAATTCTAAGATGTAAGTGTCCTCAACACCAAACTGAAATGGAATTAACCGTGTTTTGGCAGAGCTTGTTTTGACTTCAGCAACATGGCGTGTCCCTGGTCTGCGTGTCACACCGCCTGTCGGATGGACTAAAAAGTTTTCAAGGGTTGAGCAACTTGAAAAATACTTTTGTAAATCTGTTCGACCATCGAGGCGGGGGCTGACAAGCCCTGTCTGAAACCCCGCAAACGCAGGTGAAAAACGTGCCATTAAAAACGACTTTCAATAAATGTTTCAGCCATAATGCGATCAGGCATACCCTCTGCTGCATCCGTAAATCGTGCCTCTTTTAATTTTTCTTCGTAACTGACCAGCATAGGATTGAGCAAGGCAGCAGACCCTGTGACGGCATAACACAGTTCTGCACTTAATCGGGCTGCTATGGTTTCAATCAACAAAGAGTCGTATTCGTTGGGGTCTGTCACTCTGGCAATGTAAATAATTTTAGCCGTTGATTCATTTGTTAAAAGTTTACGCCCTTCAATTTTGAACATAATTTCGCCATTGTCATAGGCAGCAGCATCTGAATTAGTTAAGCCTGTCCACAATGTCAGAACTCTTAAACAAAATGGGTCAACGGGAAGCTGGTATTGATATGAAAAACCAAAACTTGGTGTGTCAGCCTGAGCAAGCTCAACACGTTGAATGAGACAATTCCACGGGTGTGCCCGAAACACAGTATCCCGCACAAACTCATAGCGTTGATTGCATAATCTGCCTGACTTTGAATCCTCAGTAAGGCTGTTAATGTTTGATGCACCTAAATTATTCAATGCAATATTGCAAATATCGACTTCACTTGCCATTCATTCTGTTCCTAAAAATAGTAGCAATGCAAGACGCTCTCCCTCATGTGGAGTAACGCGATGAATTTGGTCTGAACTGTATGTCACCAAATCCAAATAATGTTTGTATCTTTCGGCAGGGTTTTGAAACTCAAACCATCCACCTGTAAATTTTTCTGGCTCTGATAACAAAACAGAACCTGAAACCACACACCATGCCATGTGATTTGTGTCGCCCGTGTCTTTATGCCAATCGTGTCCGTCTTGGTGACTTTCCACACGGCAATAACTTGGGCTTTCAAGGCTGATATTAGGCACTTCACGCCTAATCCATTCCACAACTCGATAAATAACAGGGTGTGCAAAAGTGTGCTTACCTACCGCCAGTATCGAGGCTTCGTTTGGAGTAATGACGGATGGCACAACTTTTCTAAAAGAATTAGGGGAAGCCAAAACAAGCTTCCCCATCATCTTTGTTTTTAGTCAACAACATATGTGATTAAGAATGATAAATCCCCTGCTGTGTCACCAGCAGCATCAAACTTTAATCCTATAAAATAATGACCACCCGGGTCAGTAGAATCACCTGCATCCTCAAAAACTTTTTGACCCATAACATTTATGTTACGAGCTTCAAAAGCTACTTCAGTGCCTGTAATTACCGCAGCCCGCAAATCTGTAATTGCAGACGCATAGCAATCGTCATCCTTCGCAGTCACTGTCGAAGAATTTGCATATAAGCCTACATCACACGTATTTGTCGTGCCAGAGTCTAGGTCGTCATTGTAAAGTTTAATGCTGACAACCGAAGCATTAGTTGGAATTGGCGCTAACATAACTGTGTCAGTAGCCGATAAGTCACCTGCTGCAAGAGCAATAGTTCCACAAGCAATCCTCATGCGCCCATGTAAATTACTTACATCATTTTGAGCATGTGGTGTTGCTAAGAAATTGGTGACAAGTGTTTGATTAACATTAGCCATTTGTCACTCCTTTCTACTCGCTACAAATGATTTCAACGACTTTATCTTCATCCATTCGCGTAGCCCCTACTGACATGCAGTAGTAGATTTGATTAGAATAAGATTTATCGCTTCTTTCGCTGATACGAGCAGTAATATCTTTACCCACAGCGAGTTTTAATCCATCTTGCGCCCAAGCAATAACCCTGCGTTGGGAGCTTGCATTTGCGTCAAGACGGTTAGTTATAATGAACTTGAAACCAACAAACGTGTCAATTTCACCCTGCACTAGAGCCTTTCATACCACTACGGTTTTCACCGCCAAAAACATTGTTTGTGGTCTGGACTATCCCTTCACCCCGTAGGGTGTCGCCCGTCTAGTCTCTACACCTTCCATATGGCTTGGCTCGGGATTAGCATGTTAAAGCCTTCCCCGAATTTGAGCGAGTTTCGTCTAAAGCTTTCACTTTAGATAGGCAAAGAATTTACCGTGTTAAAGTCTGCACTAGTCACAGTAGTCGAGTTCAGTAAGTCCTCAAGCTGCTCTGGTGCAACTGCAATATAGGTCTGTATGCTAGGGTCAACATTATTCTCTAAGAGAATTTTTCGTGCTGACACTAATTTTGCAATAGTCAGACCTGCCGCAGGTGAGCCAACAGCAACTTGATTTGCAGCTGGAAATGAGGTCGTGCTTGACCCATCTTTTCCTGTGCTGCTGTCTGCGAAAGCGGCTGAGATAATTTCATCATCGACCGCCCTTCCCATAGCCGCTGCCGCAGCTTTTGCATAACTGCTGGTTGGATCAGCAAGTGTTTTGACCTGATCAACACTATCTATCAAGTCAGCCCACTCATAGTCGACCAATGTTACCATCCGTCTGCTATGGGGGGTCGTCACCAATGGAGTATCTTGGTGGCGACTTGTGCGCTTCCTTCACACTACGGTTTTCACCGCCATAAAATATGTTTGTGCGCTGGACTTTATCTTCATCTTAAAAAGATGCTGCCCGTCAAGTCTCTACACGTTCCCAAATTAGGGCTTCGCTCGGTATTAGCATTTCAAAGCCTTCACCGAATTTGAGCAGTTTTCGGCTAAAGTTCACACTCTAGCTAGGCGAAAATTCACCGCAGCTGCTGAACCGACTTGATCAAAAAAAGCTTTTTCACCAGTTACAGATTCTTCATCGACAGCAGACCGCAAAAGCGACCCCATCTGTTGACTCAGCATCTGCACGTTTGCACTAAACTGGTTGACAAAAGCTGTTGTAATTTGCGTAGACATGCAAATACCCTTTCATCATTAGTAGGTTAAGTTAAAAAATTACGACTGCGGGGGTTGTCAGTATAAATACTGGCTCCCATACATTTACGATGCTACTCGGACAGTTCACACTGTCAGTGTTGGAGGGGCTACTCTCAGCAGCTTATCCTACAACTATGGAGACAGCACATCATCATTTTCACTTGGCAAAGCCTGTTCTCTCAACGCCAACGCTTGATCAATATAGCTTTGGTGCTGTGGGTGTCGCTTGTCCCAATAAGGTGAATTTGGTGCTGTCAATTCTGCTACCCGCCTCATCGCTTCATCAGGTGTCATTACCTGTTCGCTACTGGCGGTTTTAATGGTATCTTCTGGTAATTGTTCGGCAAGTTTAGCAAACATTTTAATAATCGCGGGGTGATCTCCTAACATGCGACCATCGTCAAGTTTAACCTGATCAAACACGTCTCGATCATCCAGCAAAATGCGTGACGCATCTACGGCTTGTTTTGCTTTTTGATCAAATGCCCTGCCCCATTCTTTTTTCAAATCTGCAAGACCATCATCTGTTGCCTGACCTGCGGCTTCTGTCATGCTTTCCACAGAGTCGGTTGCCAGCTTGTTGTAAAATTCTAACAAGCCCTGTGCCTGTTTGTTGTTTAATCCAAGACCATGTGCAGTTTCTGCAAACGCCCCGATTAGCTGGTCGTCAGATTCCCCTTCATATTTTAGATCATAGTTTTTTGCATCTTGGGGGCGACCGAGTCTGTCATAGACCTCTAACCACTCATCGTCAGTTGCGTGTTCAGATGGTAAAGCAATTTTATCTGCACCAATCAATCTTTGTGCATTTACATAAGACTTAGCAAGTGAGGGAACATCATTAAATTTTAAAAGGCTGGCATCCATCTTTAATTCGTCAGGCAAGCCGTCACGCCAATTACTTTCATTTGTTGTTGTGTCTTGTTCTGTGCTAGGTGCAGCTGTCTGTTGTTCGACAGGCTGCGTGTTCTGTTGTGCAACAGTTGTCTGTCCTTCATCAACTGACATTTTATGTCCTTTCTATTTTTTCGTGTTTGCAATCATGTTTTCAATCGTCAGCACAACTGACCGCTGACCTTCAAGAAACGCACTCTCATGGGAATCCCCTGCTACAAAGGTAGGGGTTGTCATGTGAAAGCGTTTTCTTAAATCATCTAAAATCGTTGTGCCATCTTCACTGTTAAAGACCAACTTATAAGCAGCATACAAATCATTCAGCTGCTTGGGTGGTTTGTTGTCCTGTGTCTGTCTGCTGTTGTTGCTCAAAATTTGCTACCTCCCGTAATGCAGGGGCTGCCTGACCTGCGGCTTGTGCTATAGCCATTGCTTCCTGAAGTTGTGCCTGTTCTTGTGCCTGTGCTTCCTGTTCTTCACGTTCTTCAATCATTTGTGATTGAGATTTCCGCACCACAGCGGGAACATCCAATGTATCTAGCAGATAATCTGCCAACCCATCGACATCAACATGATCAAGAATAGGAGCAATTTGTGCCACCTGACCCATAACTTCTAATGCCCGCATGATGCTTTCCAGATCACCCTGCTTCTGAGCTTTTGCCAAAGGCGAAACATAGCGAATGTCTAAGTCCATGCCCGCAAGAAACTCTGGTGCTTCTGCAAACAAACCTTGGCGTGACATCAACATGAATGACCGTGTTATCAATGGCTGGAGTAATTCAGCCTGTAGGCGACCTAACACAGGAGCCATAATACGCATACGGCTTTCCTGTTCGCCTAAAATTTGTGTCGCTGTTTTTCGTGGAGCATCCATTGGCGGGAACAGCTGGTCAACATAGAAGGCATTGCGTATTGCCTGTCGCCTTTGTTCTTCCATGTTAATACTGACAGGAATATTTGCCCCGATTTGCAACGGCTCGATACGGTCACGGGTTCCGCTGCGGTAATAATTTAAACCACCTGGTCGAGTGCGAACAGGTTGGACAAATCCATCATCTGGAACCATGAGTGGCGGGTCTATAAGTTTTTGTGCCGCACGAATAGATGTTTCGGACATCTTGTTTAACATTTTCACATCTGAAAGGCACGACATCGCGGGACTTCTTCCATAGGTGCTGATGCTGTCTTTCAAAAACCTGCACACTAAAAACGCCTGTTCCTCAAAACCGCTTTCCCGCAAAATTGTTTTTGAGTCAGGGTCATAATGCACAGAAGCAATCGGCATGTTTTCCTGTCCGATTTTTCCAATCTGTCGATCTTCACGGGGCTGGATAACCTGCATGATGTCAAATTCTTCCAGCGGGTTTTTCTCCGCAGCTTCTGCAATTTTTCTTGGCAAAATAGACAGACCAAAATCATCAGCGGCTGCTCTGGCAGAGAGTTTGTATTTACGGTAAATCGTATCGACAATGCCGCGAGAATTTTCGGTAATATACATTTCTGCAATGTGGCGGGTTGAAAACCGCAACCCAAACTTGGCATCGCTCTCAACATAAATACAGCCTGTGCCAAACGTCACCAGATCATAATACAGTTCATGCACTTCTTGCTGAAAGTTTGAGTGGTGAAATGCCTCATACATGCGTGTCGTGACAGTCTGTAGCCACTCCATAGCATCAATATTATCGGCAAGTGTTTTATCCTGATATGCCAGTGTGAACCAAGGGCTGCTGGCATTTGTCAGCATCCCATGTAAAGAGGAGGCTAACAATTCAACAGCATGAATGGCGGTTGCATCAAAAATTAATTCTGTCCGTTTGTCACCTTCTTGCCGTTTCTTTGTAATGTCAGCCTTTCTGGGGAGGCAGTAATCTGCAATTTCCTGCCAATGACTTTCCCAAACAGACCTGTTTGACTGAAGCTTTGTAAAACGTCTGTGCAACGCTTCTGCTGTTTGACCTGCCTGAGAGTTGTTTGTCTGTCTGTTGGTGTTGTCTGAGTATGCTTCTGCCATTAGCTGTATGCCTTGTCTGAAATACGATTCATTAAGCTTGTCTGTCCAAAACTCTGTGCAGCTTTTTCTGCACGACCACTGGTTTTCTGACCAAAACGTATCAAAGGATTGACCGCAGTTGTTGATGCAGATTTGTTACCCAACATCGGCTGTGGCGACACACGCCCCATTGCCCCCGCCAATTCCTGACTATCTGGCAACACAGACAGACCATGACCTGCTACACGGTGTGTCATTACTGACCTAACAATGTCTTTTTCGTTGTTTCGACAGGCTCACCCATAATGGAGCGTTTCTTTAAACCGCCCTGCCCTGATGAACGCCCTAAAACCCGTCTGCGTTTATCCTCATCTTCTGCAAACTGTTCTGCGGCTTTTTGGTCTGCTTCCGCTTGACTGACCTGTGGTGCAGGTGAGGCGGGTGCTTGACTGACGGGTGCAATCGCACTGAAATGCTTACTGATAAAACTGATAATTTTTTTACTCATGTGTCTTTACTCTTACCTAAAAGACTGCGTGTTTCAATATCTGCATCATCGTCTGCCAGACCTGTTGGTGACGTTAAAATAGAGGCTCTACGCCCTTGCTGTCGGGCAATGCGTCTGCGTTCTTCCCGTTTTGCCTGTGCAATCGACTCATCTTCGCGTGTTGGAATAGGTGGAGGGGGTGCAGGTGGTGGCGGTAAGGGGGGCATACTTATTTTAGGCATTAAAAAACTCATGCAAAAACCTCCCTTCCAAGAGGGTTGTATTTGTTATCGGCAAAGGGAGCCATGGGTTTGCGAAAGTCGTCATGGTCACGCAGGGACATGCAGAGATAGCGAAACGCATCTGCACCATGTGTCGCCCATGTTCGTTTCGGACTCGCTGCAAACACGCGGGTCTTGTCATTGTAACTTCTGTGATACTGGCGTAACGCCTCTATGCCACGCTTGCAGTTATCATAATCAAAGTAACAGCGTGACAGACTGACCTGTGCATTGTGAATCCCATCTTCCAAAGGCAGCTTTGGCAGGGTAATAAAATCCAGCCCAAGTTCGTAGGCAATTTCCCTGCGACTTTTGCCACTTCCTAGCTCACGCACTTCAATGTCGTGGGGGGCAAAGTGCCGCCCCCAGAGATACTTTTTTCTTGCCAGTTCTGACACATAATAGGGCAAGCCTTCGTTACGGGCTTCCAAGTAATCGACAAGGTGTATGGCGTGTCCAATTTGCTGATACATCCATACGCTGGTTGCGTCATTGACACCTAAATCCCACGCTGTATGCACCTTCCGCGACATATCAATCGGCACACGGGTAATGCGGTTTTCTTCCTGTGCCTTCTCCATCTCAGCCCCATAAATTGCTCCTGGTATTGCGGCTAGGAAGCTGCACTCAAATTCTTGTGCATACTGGCTCTCTGACATCATGCTTTTGGCTTCTGTCAGTTCGCTGTAGGGTAACACCTGTGTCTGTGATGCTTTATGAAGTGACACAAACCATTCTGTCGGTTTCTGCTTTGCCTGTTCGTAAAGTTCGTAAAATGCGTTATGCCCTTTCGGTGTGCCGATAAATATACAATAGGCATCCCGAAACCCCCCACCTTTTCTATCTGACAAGGCAGGGCGTATAATTTCAGGAAAGACGTTTTCACCAATGTCGGCTACTTCATCTATTACAATGCCATCGCAATACAGACCCCGTAATCTCTCACCACCATCGTCAGCACCCAACAGCTGCAAGCGTGACCCGTTTGGTAAATCACACCGCAGTTCTGTTTCGTTAAACTTAACTTTGGGTATCTTTTCGCAAAATTCTTTTACATATCCCCATGCTATCGACTTTGCTTGCTTATAAGTTGGGGCAAGGTAGTAGAAACGGGCATTAGGTCGCTGGCAGGTAATAGCATCACGCAGCAAATGGTTAATCGCCATAACGGTCTTGCCAAACCTGCGGTGGCAGACCACGACAGACCAACGGGATTCTGTCATTGCCTTGTGTAGCTCTGCTTGCAAAGGTCGGGGCGTATAGGGAATACGCACAACATTAGCAGATTGTCTGTGGCTAGTGGACATACCGTGAGGAAGTATAAGGGTTAAAAAGCAGACTATCTTCATCTGCCTGTTCTTCAGACAACTGGCTGTCATCACTGGTAGGCATGATTGTTTCAAAGGCAACCAACGCCATTTCTTCAGACACTAGCCCCCGCACAGAGATCAACAGCTGCCAATCACCTTCAGGCATCTGCATGGTGTGGGCGGTAAAAAAAGGTTTGTTTGTTGTTGGCATGGAGTTGACCTGCGTTAGAGTGAATGGGTGGTATTCGGGAGTATTATCGTATTAGCAGGGGCGGGCAAAAATGGGCGGGGTGGGGTCGCAGAAAACTGCCAAAAAATAAAGTGCCACGCCCATGCGTTAGGTATTATACCTGTAGCCACCCCAATAATATCAATGACTTAGACATTAAATCCTGTGGTAATCCTTACAAACTTTAAAAGCTTTGGGGGGATGTTCCCCTTTGGTTCTTGTCTTTCATGCGTAGTGCTGCGCCTTGAGCAATGTGCTTAGTATGGGTCTTTTCCACCCTCTCGCCCTGACAACAATCGTCAACCACTTGACCGCAGACACTACATTGTGAATGACCATGCACCTCGATAGCTGTCGCATTGCTTTGACAATAGCCACAGACGATCGCGGGAAAGACTGTCAGTGAGAGCGTCACTTCTTCTTGAAGCCAGACTTCATGTTCTTATAGGCTTTGGCACTCACGGTGCTTTTCTTCTTGCTGCGTGAAGTCCCTGCCTTCTTTCGAGCATTGATGTTGTCATACAACCCAGGTTTCTTTTTCATATCAATAAGACCTACCTATTATCATTCAAATCAATGACGTTTGTCTGTTTGTGTTGTCCGTTGCTTGTCTGTGTCTCTGTCTGTG
>Ga0208919_1000296_pt1 | contig 36050 bp, 44 predicted proteins | sample 4_EtaG_FD_184076 | JGI IMG/M metagenome (GOLD analysis project Ga0208919, IMG submission 184076) | Marine viral communities from the Subarctic Pacific Ocean - 4_ETSP_OMZ_AT15127 metaG (SPAdes) (version 3) | ecosystem: Environmental > Aquatic > Marine > Oceanic | place: Pacific Ocean | collected...
CACTTCTATTTAGAAGGAGAAGACGGCCAATACTCTAAGAGGATTGAGTGCAGACTCAAGACTAACATTATAGGAGATAATAAAATAGCAATAGAATTATCTGATGGTATTTGGGGTCAAATGTCTATTAGGGAATTAAACGTATATATGAACTCATATCTAAATAAAAAGAACCGAGGTAGTTGGTCTAATCTAACTCCTTCCGCTTTGTGGGAGAAAGTAATGAAGAGACTACCAACTGAAGCAGAAGAACATCTTATGGTGGCTTTTCTAAATCAGAATAGAACTTCTAAGGTTGTTAAAGAGCGAGCGAGGGATTTGATGGTTCATTTATCATCCCGTTATCCTGATAGAGTTAAGATTAATTGGGGTTCACCTGATAAATTACTAGATGTATCAGAGAATCCTACTATAATGTATATCAATGGTAAGATTGCTGATTGGAAATTGACAGATAGAGGATTAAAATCACAGGGACAACAAAATGTTTCTACTTTCGTTTGGATTCATGAAGAAGATAGCGAGAAAGGAGAATGGCGTGGCCCGATTTGTGTAGATAATTTAGATAATAAGTCACCTACTGGCGACCAATTCGTAACCAGAGCATTAGGATTACTCAATGATGATTTATTAGTAAATAGAGTATCTACGATTAAGTCATACTTAAATAGTAGACACGAAGTAGCACAGAATGACCAAAGAATTTCGCTGTTCCAAAAGGAATAGAGAACTGAAACGGTCATCCATTGGGGTGACAAAACATGAAATGCGTAGAGTGCGGAGCATCTTGTATAGAAGTAAGAGGAGAACTATCCTGTATATCTTGTGGATTAGTAGGTGAAAGAGTTTTTGAGCCAATTAATAGATTTGATTCTAAAGAATTAGTTAGACATAAAGATACTATTTTAGGTAGTGTAATTGGAACTGACAACATAAAAGGTTGGGCTAAATTGAGAAGACTGGCGGTTACTTCTGGGTTAACTAAACAACAAAATTACCAGAGAGATATTAATTTTCACATAAGCGTGACTGCTAGTGAGTTTAACTTATCAGAATCCGCTAAATCGGATATGAGAATCTATTATGATAAGTTGCGTAAAGAGCATATCTTTACCACTAGAATGAGGTATGAAGAGCGAATGGCTGCTATAGGTTATATGGTTCTAAAAGAACACGGCTACTCTTATACTTTAAAGGAAGTATCTAAAATATTAGAGATTCCTTCTAAAACTATAAGTAGACTGTCTAGACTTTACGCTAGGAACTTAGGCAAGTCGCACGTATTTTCCAACACGAATTATAATTCTTTATTGGAGAAGTTTTGTAGTAAGTTAGGTAAGGATAGAAGTTTCATTAATGATTGTGTAAATCTATATTCTTACTTAGATAAGATAGACTCTAATTATCCGTCTTCTTCTCATCTTTCTGGTATAGTTTATTTTGTAGAAACTACTAGACCCGTTAGAGAGTCTACTCAAAAACAGATAGCGGCTGAATTTAAAATATCGGTGATGTCAGTTAAGAATCATTACAATAAAATATTAAATCTATTGGCTATTAAAAATACTAATGGGTTAACTGTGGATAATATAGTGGAGGGAATAAGATGATTAGAGAAATAATTCAAAAGGTAAATGATACCACTATCATAGTTTATGATGATACCAACTTGAGTGGTTATAGGTTCATAAATAAAACAGGTAAAAACACCTATGCAGGAAATAGTGTTTACTTTACCTTAACGGATAATTACCCCAATCAACCTATCTTAGTGGAGAAAAAGAAGAGGTTTGCACCAGTGGTTATAGCGATTGGTCAACAAGATATAAATGAATATATTATGTTAAGTAAGATAATAGAGGAGGAATAATAATGAGAGCAAAAAGCACTACCCATGTAGAATATGAAGTATGTAAGGCGATATTAGAATCACCTGAATTAGCAATAGTTATTGGTCAAGTTAAATCTAGACTAGTTCCTATGGCTGATGACGTAGCAGAAAAAAGATTTAATGTTGGAACTAAAAGTCTATCACAATTATTGCAGAATATTGTAGATAGAAGATTACATCGCATTCCAAAAGACCACCCAGATTATACACCCAAAGGTGATTAGGTGGAAGAAGAGGACTTAGGTTCTCTAAGAGCAGAATGGTCGAGAACAGTTAGAGCAGATATGTTCAAAAAACTATTCTCCAATGCTCCTAAGAGAAGCAAATGTAAAATATGTAAAGTGAGTTATCCTAATTCTATTACTACTGGTAGTAGTATAGTTCACTGTATGTGTCCAGAGTGTATAACTGGAATCATAGGAAAAAGGAAAGTTAAGAAGATTAACAAACCTGTGGAGGTTAAACCAATGGTAATCAAAGAAGAAGATTTGATGACATTAAAAGATTATTTGGAGATGAAAATATGAAAGAATTTAATGAAAAGATTAAGAAAACAATAGACGCAGAATTAGCGAAAACCCCACCCAATATGAAATTAGAAGTTGATATTGTTATGGAGAAAGAAGGAATTAGACTTAACTTTACTAGAGTTAAAAAGGAGGAATGAATATGAAAAGAAAAGTATTGATTATAGGAACTGGTGGTATAGGGAGTTTCCTTATTCCGCTTTTAGATAAGACTGGATTGTATAGTATAACTGCTAATGACCCTGATATTGTGGAGAAGAAAAACATCTCTTATCAGAATTTTGAGAATAGTGACATTGAAAGTAAAAAGGTAGAGGTGATGAAGGATAGATACCCATCTATTAAGAAAGCCGAACCTTATTTTATTCTCACTGAGAAACAAATCGAAGGTTATGATTTAGTTATTTGTTGTGCAGATAATCTAGATGTGAGGAGACTACTTTATAGGTCATCTTGTAAATGGTTGGATTTGAGGGCGCAGGGTCGTAATGGGGCTTACATTAGTTACAAGACTCCTAAGAATATGTATGATGTTGTTCTCGCAGGTCCAAATGGAAGTTTCTCATGTCAAGGTGATGAGTGGGATGGAGGTAAACAAAACTTACACTTCACCCATGTTGCCATTGCTGGAATGGCTGCTGAATGGATTCAAAGATGGTTTGTAAATAACGATGATGTGGCTGATTATAAGGTTGTGAATATTTGATGATATTAAATGGGCATTGGAAGATGGAGATAGAAGATACCTTCGATGATGGTAATGCCATCAATCAACTCTTTAGAGAAGAAGCAGGAGAATTTCTGAATACTATTTGGGAAATGAGTATGTCTGCCTTTGATTCACCAAGAGAAGTGCAAGTAGTAATAGATAATAATAATAAATTATTCATTGATTATGGTAGTGCTTCGTTTGTAGAATTTAAAGACTCTGAGGGATTAACTGGAATGAAATTACCAATTAAGTGTTGGATACATACTCATCCATTTGGCTCTGCTTATTTTAGTGGAACTGATATGAGAACCATCAATACTTGGAAGATACATATGTTATCAGCGATAGTGTTGGGTGATGGTGAACATCAGTTATGGATGAACACTAGGCCCAATGAGGCTAAACATATTACTTATAGTAAAGTAAAAATTATAAAATTAGGAGATGAAGAAGAATGAAATTAGAAGCATATGGAGAGATGATTGTTTGTAGAGAAGCAAAAACCCAAGTGGGTAATTTCTCTATGAGTGAGAATAATAAAGCCTTAGTGGTATCTGTTGGGGATAAAGTGGATAACTTATCAGAGGATGAGTATATCTTTTATGAACCAAACAAGAAAGAAATTATTGGTGAGTTCTTTATTATTCATAATAGTAGTGTATTATGTAAGGTGATAGAATGAACTTCTATGACGAGGACGCTAATACTACTGGGCCAAAATGGTTTGAGTTTAAAGTTAATGTAACTCTATTGGGTTTCCATTTGGTCCAAGATTTAAATTATAGTGCTATGGATTTACAATCCTACTATGAGAACCCATACAAATGGACAGAAGAATACTTTGAACTAAAGAAAAATAGTTCACTAAAAAAGAAGGAGGAATAAATATGATTATATTAGGAGATGAAGCAAGAGAGAAGATGTTAGAGGGTATCAATTTGGCCGCCAATGCGGTTAAGCCCACCTTGGGACCAATGGCTAGAACGGTGGTCTTGAAGGAGAGAGGAAAGCCAATTATTGTCAACGATGGAGTTACTGTAGCAAAAAGTATCCATCATGAAGATGAGTTTGTAGATATGGGTGCTAAATTATTGATTGAAGTAGCATCAGAAGCCCAAGATAAAGCGGGTGATGGAACTACTACTGCTTGTGTTTTAGCCCAAGCCTTTTGTCAAAAGGGTATAGGGGCAATAAATGCAGGAGCAAATCCAGTTGAAATATCTAACGAATTAATTGATTTAACAAATTCAGTTTCAGAATATCTACTTTCTATGGCTAAACCTATTGAAAATAGTGAAGAGGTTAAGAGTGTAGCATCTATTGCTGCTAACAATGATGAATTCATCGGTGAGTTAATCGCTAAAGCAGTAGAGACTGTCGGTAAAGATGGAGTAATTACTGTAGAGGAATCTAAGGATATGACTACTGGAGTAGATGTAGTTCAAGGTATAGAAATAGATAGAGGATATAGGAGTCACCATCTAGCATTAGATAAAGAAAACAATGTTACTGAATTAGATAATCCATATATTCTAGTATCTAACTTTAACATTATCAGATTTCAAGAACTAGTTCCTATACTAGAGTTAGTCGCAGAAACTAAGCGACCTTTACTAGTTATATCTCGTTCACTAGAACAACACGCATTAACTAATATGATTGTTAATGTAATGAATGGTGTTCTACAATGTTGTGCTATTGAATCACCAGATTATGGTTACATATCTGATGCTCTATTAGAAGATATATCCATTATTACTGGTGGTAAATTCTTAGATTATCAAACTAACATTAAACCTGAAGAGGTAAAGTTAGAAGATTTAGGGCAAGCCGAGAAGATAGTAGTTGGAGAAAGTAAAACTATTCTAATTAATGGAGCAGGTTCTAAGGATGAAATAGATGTTAGAGTAAATATGATTCAATCCCATCTACCTGAAGCGAAGAATGAATTCGTGGCAGATAAGATGAGAACTAGAGTTGCTAAACTATTGGGTGGAGTAGCCGTATTAAGAATCGGTGCTGCTTCAGAAGTAGAAATGAGAGACAAGAAAGAACGAGTTGATGATGCGTTAAATGCTACTAGAGCAGCAATGGAACTAGGAGTGATAGCGGGTGGTGGAACTTCTCTATTAGATTATAGTAATGGAGATAACATCTTTACTGTTTGTCTATCTGCCCCATATGAACAAATATTATATAATGCTGGAATAGAAATAATTGATGATTATATATCTCTAAATGCTAAGACTGGTGAACCATGTAATATGATTGAAGCGGGTATTATTGACCCAGTGAAGGTTACTATATCTTCACTTCAAAGTGCTGCTTCTGTGGCAAGTTTAGTATTAACATCTGAAGTATTGGTAGGTGAGAAAGAAGATGATGTGCAGAACCAAGGGATGTTCTAATTTTAGTCATAGAGGATTTAGGAAGTGCGTTCTCTGTATTAGAGGATACACTCCAGATAAAAGAGGTGAAAATAATGAAGAAGAATGAAGAAAAGAAAGAAGATAAAATTAAAGTTGTATTAGAGAAAGGTGAAGAGGATGTATCTTCTATGCAAAAATGTGTAGAGTTTGTTCTAAGTATGAGGGGCCAATTGATAGTTGGTCAAGCATTGGCTAACTCCATTAAAGCAATGGAAAATAGAGAACCTGAAATGTGGAGAGAGTCATCAAATATTTCTGATATGAAATATATATTGAAGAACTTTGGTATGGCTAAAGTCCTAACAGATATGACTAATAAAGATACTAAATATTTCGTAAAGAAGAATAGAGAGATAGTGGCTGAATATGATGATGCTATTTACAATGGTAAGATGGCAGTTGAAGTTGCTAAACATATGCATTCAGTTGATAGTGGTAATTATTATTCGGCTAGTGTTGAAGTAACCTTTAGCCCTGTGCTTATTGATGGTGGTAGTAAAGAACCACAAGAGATTGGTTTATGGTCTTCTGACTCAGTAGCAACTGATGATGAATTTGATTTTGAGGGTGCTTAATAATGGCTGAAGATGACCAACTAGTAGGTCGAATCCCTAGAGATGCAACTAAAGAGTGGAAGATAGTCAAAGGAAGAAGTTGGAATATTGATTATATTGATATTAGACTTTATGAGAATAATAAACCAACTAAAAAAGGAGCGAGGTTTAACCTTGAAGAGATAGTAACTCTTAAACAAATACTACAAAAAGTAAAACAAGAAACAAAAGAACTAGATTGGAGTGATGAAAATGGTATGGATATACAATGAAGACGATTATAACGAGTGGGTAGAAACTCATGGGAAATGGATGAAAGATAATTTACCAAAAGAGATGGTAAATTCATTTGAGGGTGAAGTAGAATCAATGATTGGTGATAAGGATAGACATGGTTTCATGTTATTCCATTTACTACATATGTCTACTCTAACTAAAGATGATAATTATAAATATGCTGAAGTGGCCCAAGAAGTTTGGAATTTAGCACTACCTATGATTCAGGCATTTAATACAATGGTTATGGGATTAGCAGGTCGAGCAGGTGATGAAAAGACATTACATGCAATTGGTCTATCTAATGCTTTAATGATGCAAATGTTTGCTCCTCAAAGAGATGAGGAAGAATGAATGACCACCAAGATAGTGAACACTTCTCTTACTCCCGAAGTTGGGAAGAGATAGAAGGATTACTATTTGCGGCTGAACAAGAACAGAATAAGCATTACATGTTAATGCAAAATGGCGATAAGAAAAACCGAGTTTTTCATATGAGAAACTACAAAGGTTTGGAAGGAGTCATCAATGCACTTAGATGGGTGCTGGGTGATTTAAAAATAAATAGAGGAAAGGTCTTAGGGAGAGATAAACGTGAATGATAAGTTAATACTAATGTTAGTAATAAGTGTATTTTATTTCTCAGCGGTAGGTGTATTTTATTTCTTAGGTAGAAAAGTGAGAAAAATAGAACAAGATATTTGGAGGGATTTAGAATGAAGTGGATAGAGTTTAGTAGATTAAATCAAGTGGTCGAGGGGCTAACCCCTAACCGCAGTATTAATCTGTTATCAAAAGACTTTGAACACAATTATGATTTGATAAAAGTCCTATCTTTAGATTTACCAGTTAATAATTTGGCTAGTAAAAAGGCTTTCAAATGGATAGTTAATTCATTGGAGGTATTCCCTGAAGAAATAGAGATGTCTATCTATACTCATGGTGATATTGGAGAAGCAGTATATCATTTCGATGAAGGGTCAGAGGATTCTGATTTCTCACTAAGTAGTATAGTCCAATTATTAAGTATGGATTGTAGTAAGAGTGATGGCGAATCTTATCGTAAATTCCATATATACTTCTCTAATATGTCAGCCTTAGAAAAGAAGTGGTTCATTAGATATTGGTTAAGAACTACTCGCAATGGAACTGGTGTAGGTTTGGTTAGGAAACTACTGGCTAAAGTCTACAATAGAACTAATGAGCAGGTAAAGAAACATAATCAATTACATAGTTTGGCAGATATATCTAATTACTATTTTAGAGGAGAAGAGCCACCTAACGATTTGAAAGTAGGTCGCTTCATATCACCGATGTTAGCGAAGGTGGTCCCGAAAGAAAATTGGCCAAAAGACTACATTGTAGAATACAAATATGATGGTGCTAGGTATCAAATCCACAAAGGAGATATAGTGGGCCAAGGAGAAACTATACTTATCTTCAATCGTAAAGGTAAGGTGGTGACTAATAAGTTTCCAGATATTGCTAGGATGGTTTTGTCTTGGGGTATCAAAGAATCGTTTATTATTGATACTGAGATATACCCCATTGATAGTGAGGGGAAACCTACACCATTCAAGAAGATGGGAACTAGAATACATTCAAAGAATATCGAAGAGGCTATTGAAAAATGCCCTGTAAACTTGGGAGTATTTGATTGTATGATGTTCAATGATGAAAATCTAATGGATTCATCTTTGAGAAATAGAATACCTTTCATAACTAAATTTCCTAAACAAGCAGTTAGAACTCTAATTAAAACAGATAACGACACATTCTATAATCTAGCCATTAATGATGGTTATGAAGGTATTATGATTAAGAATCTAGATACTACATATGAAAGTGGAAAGCGTTCAAAGGGCTGGGCTAAACATAAACCACCTAGATTTGAATTAGATGTAGTTGTAATTGGTGCTAGATATGGGGATGGTAAAAGGTCAACCGTATTCGGCTCGTATGATATTGCTGTAAAGGATGGTAATGAATTCATATCAGTTGGTAGTATAGGAACTGGGTTTTCAGATATAGATTTATTATATTTGACTAGCGAAGGTAAAAAGATAGTAGAGAGAGTGTCTAATGGAACTTATGAATTACTACCTAGAATAGTTCTAGAAGTAACTTGTGACTTAATAACTACTGATGTGGATGGTAATATTGGTCTTAGATTTCCAAGGATGCTAAGAATAAGAACTGATAAACCAGTCGCAGATATAAATACAATACAAGATATTTCGGAGATGATGTAATGAGTGTATGCATGTGGAAAGGTAAGTTATCTAGTGGTGGCATATTATGCAGTAAACCACTAGAACATGCTCAGATAACCACTGATACTCATATAGTATCTTGCAAAGATTGTAAGATTGAATTAGCATCAAAGATTAATGCTAAAAGGCATATTCATCTCAATGTGAATTTCTTAGATGGGGCATTTCTAACAACTAATAATAGAGATGAACCCATTCTAAATTTTAAAGAAATGAAGAGTGGTAAGCCATTGTGTAGACTCAGTAAGAATTATGCGACCACCAATGACCCTAAAGAGATAACTTGTAAACATTGTATCAATGGAGTGTGGGGTAGTAAGGATGCTAAGATATTCATATTGGCTGGATTTATGACTGAAGGTGGTTTGAGTCTCATACAAGTGAGAAGTAAATTACGTTCCATGAGTAACCTCAAATTAAAAGAAATGCTAAATACATTATTGTATGGTAACAAAGTATAAATGGGGGGCATTAATACCCACCTATATGATACAGTGGTTATTGAAGAAAATCCTATATTTGATGGGACTAGTATATGTTGTGATTGATAATTTTGTTAAATATCCTACCGATGAAATACTAGGAATAGAGATACATGAAGACTTAAGAATTTTAGATAGAAAACAATTATGCACATTCTTGGAAATAAAATATGGATTGGAAGATGGGGAATTTTGGTCTTTACCTTCCACCTCCAAAATAAGATTAGGATGTCAATTTGCATTCAGAGAAGATAAATGAATGAGGGATGACGTTGGAATTCTATACTGATAATAATATTAAGGAACAATGGTCTAATACCTATGGTAAAATAACAACTATGACCTTTATAGTTTATAGTGAAATAGGGGATAGAGATATGTTAATGTTAAATCATGCTATAAGAGATACCATAAGTGTAGATAAGTTTGCTCAAGTTTTAGAATACATAGATTTGGAAATGGCAAAACTATTCGGGCTATACAGAGGAACTTGTATCCAATGGATATTCCCAACTGAGTTAGAAGAAGCAGATGAGTTATCTGAGTTAATATCAGAAGGCTTAGAATATATGAAAATTAAAAATGATTACTTAGGAGTGACAATAGATGTTTACACAAGAACAACTTGAAGGTATTATATTGTCTATGGCTCATCCCGAAGTGGAAATCTATAGAGATATTAAACAATCTATAGGTTATAAGATTAGAATGAGAATCAATTTTAGGGCCACTAGTTTAGAGTTTTTATCTTTACTACAAACTACACTACGAGAACACAATATACAATCTCTATTGAAAGATATAGAGAAAACCTCTAGACCTTATCCTTTACTAAGGGTAACTAGAACAGATAATCTGATAGAATTTTATAAACTGATTCCAGATTTACCATCATCAAATAATAGATTTGATTCATTTTTAGAGATACTTAGATTAGTATCTAATAAACACCATTTAACCCAAAAAGGGTTCGATAAAATATTAAGAATAAAGGAGTTATTGACTTGAGTTTAGTCGAAATGGGAAAGAAAGAAAGACCAATATTAATAACAGGAAAAAGCGGAACTGGTAAAACTACTATGGCTAAAACCCTAGTAGAGAACCCAATTATATTCTATGCGAATGAGATAGAAGATAGAGATTGGAAGTCTGTAACTACTGATGTTATTATTGAAGAGGTTCATTACAAACCTAACAAAGATGTAATTATGAATGTTATACGTCATTGTAAAACTAAAGTCGTATTAACATCTAATAACGAAAAGAATGTTCCAGCGGAAGTTAAGAACTCCTGTAAATTGAGGAGAGCGGGAACAGTAGTTTATTCAATAAACGAAATACAAGAACTGGCACCTAGAAGTCAAGAGCCTCATAAAATAGAGATGAGTGTTTTTGATTTGATAGGTGACTTCTTAAGAAATACTAACAGAGAACAAGTGTTAGAGAATTTAAAATTCAACAAACCCCCTGATGTTCAAATACTAACTTGGTTGGGTATTAATTTACATCCAAATAAGTTAGCATTTATTGATGGGGTAGTTAAACGAAGGTGGTCTTCAGACTACTTTTATGAACTATTAACTTACTGTCATGATGGCAGAATGTATTCTAAGGTTAGTTATCCATCTAAGGGTAATTATTCTAAAGTCCCAAATATACTTAGAAGACTAAAACTCAAACCAAATCAAGGCTATTTGCTGCCTCAATTATTACAAGATGAAGAGTTTGAACAGTGGGCAAAGAAGAGATTGAAAAGTGAAGAGACTAGGATACTAGGAATCAAAGAAAGGGTAAGACCTAGAAATGCTCCTATTACTCCAGATAGAACATTAAAATTAGAAGGATGGTATTAACATGTTATGGACAGAAAAATATAGACCAAAGAATATACAACAACTAGTAGGTCAAGAGACTTTCAAGTTAGATGCAGAGAACTGGATAGAGAATAAAGTAATGCCGAATGTATTGTTACACGGCTCCGCTGGTGTAGGTAAAACTGCTGCCGCTGGTATATTAGCCAACGAACTATTGAAGGCTGAGATAGATTCAAACTACTTTGAAATCAATGCTAGTGATGATAGGCGACTAGAAGTAGTTAGGACTACCATAAAAGATATCGCTCAACAGAGAGCAATAGGAGATGTCCCATTCAAAATCATTCTATTGGATGAGATGGATGGTATGACTCCTGATGCTCAGAATGCATTGAAGAGAATCATGGAAAGATATTCAGATAATGTTAGATTTATTATTACTGCTAATGATAGGAGTAGAATCATCTATCCCCTACAATCTCGTTGTGCTAATTACTTCTTTTCTAAAATTGAAGGTGCTACAATTAGAACATTGCTCCAGACAATCTTGACAAATGAGAACATTTCTCATCCCTCTCAAGAGGAACTGGACACGTTTATAAGTCACTACCAAGGTGATACTCGTAGAACAATAACGGAAATGCAAGCCGCACTTGCAAGTGGATTAAGCCTACGAAAACAAACTGATAAAAGTCTAGAAAGATATGATAAGATATTAGATTTGCTAGTAAGTGAAAACTACAACAAAGCACTAGAAGAACTACATAATGCCCTTTATACTGGAAAAACTGTAAAAGATATTTGTTATGGATTACATGAAGTTATTGTTAAAAGTGATATAACTGAAAATCTAAAATTCAAATATCTAAGAGCAGTTGGTGAAGCAGAATGGAGAGGCAAATCAATGACCCCAAGAGTATTAGTTTCTTGGGTTATATCTCAATTGAGGTAATTACATTCCAAATGGAAAAAAATAAGGAGGAAAAAATATGAATGAAAATATGAAAACAGAAATAGAAAAATATGCTGAAGTTATTGGCGTTACTGTAGAAGAGGCAAGTGCTATCTTCGACGGTATTGTTAATGATAACAGTTTAGATGTTAATACCGATGAGGGACTATTAGTTGCTCGTAGTGTATTTAGGTCTAAGTTTGGTCAAGCGAGAGCGAGACTAAAGAAAGAAAGCGAAGGTGGAGAGAGTAATCAAACCACTGAATATACCGGCCCTACCTATACCCAAAAAGCAACTGGGTTCTTTTGGGCTGTTGAACAAGCAACTGACTGGGAAGAGAGAAACCGTAACAGTCTTTTGGCTGAATACCAAAGAGATGCTAACTCTCTATTAATGAGTGGAAAGGTCGCTATGGCAGTTCAACTATCAGAGGGTAACTATGAAGTCTCTCTAATAAAAGATGGTGAGAATAATACCAAGGTTATGGAAAAATTACCAGATACAGAACCTATGCAAGTAGATGATGATAGATGGATTATTCCAGTCGATGATAGAAAGGCTTGGAATAGTGGACAACCTAATCCTAACTACGGTAAACCTCTACCTGCTACTCGTTGGCAGAGAAGTCTACTCTTTGTTGGTAAAATAAATGATGGTGAATATCAAGAGTATGTTCTTAGAGTAAATGGAGAACAAGCAAAGACTTTCCAACCACGCACATTTGCATGGTGTGAGTTTGATTGTGTTCCTAACTCTAACAACCCATCTAATCTAAGTGCTAGAAAAGATGGAAGCACAGTTGCTTCTCTCAACTACTTAGACTCCAGTGAGAATACTTTAGAAGTAATTCAATCGGTATTAGGAGAAAAGGTTTCTGCTCTAACTACATTAGATAGTTATCACTCAGAGAACTCACACAAACCATACAATCAGAGACTAGTAGTAACTGATGGTAATGTGGCTAATATGAATCTACAAGCATACGATAATGGCAACCGAGTTATCTTTTTGAGTGACTTGAATGCTGATTTCGATTATGAAGGAGAGGGTTTCTCTTCCACCGCTTGTTGGGTTCCAAGTCATGTTGATATTGACTTTGGTATCGGTAGCAATGTTATAATTGCAGGTCGAACTTCTCAACGTGAAGTCGATGGAGAACTCAGCAATGTGAGTATAAATGTTCTAGGACTATATGTCGTTGACCGACATGGTAGTGCAGAAGTATATGTTCAGCCGGAGGAGGACAACGGCGACATTTGGTTTTGAATGACATTCGCTGAATAGGAAACTATTCAATGAACAATGGGGTTTATCTAATAATAATAGAAAAATCACAAAACTAGAGATAGTGGCCGTGTATCCACGAATCTATTTCCCCGTTAGTCATACTCAAGGAGAGATAATTATGAGTTTAACAACAATGAGTAAACCAAAGCAAGCAGTAGATACTGAAGTTCAAAAAGAATTACAATATCAACAGTGGAAGAAGATGACCACTAAAGCCAGAAAGGAACAACTAGAAAGAAAACATTCTTTCATGGTTCTTTCTATAGAAGGTAAGGCTAAACAAGGTAAGTCAGGATTAGGATTAGACATACGAACCAAGAAAGAAATAGAAGATGGACATATTATTCGCTTCTTAGATTTCGATGATGGTGCTGAAGTAACATGGAAATCATGTTGGGATTCAGACCCAAATATCTTTGTGTATTGTCCTAATCATTACAACACAGATGGAACAGAGAACTATGCATTAACTATGCAAAATGCAATTAATTTCGTTAGGGAAACTGAAGAAATGATTGCTGATGATAAAACTAATGTTAGGGCTATTGTTACCGACGGTATGGATAAATGGAATGATTGTGTCACTAACAAACTTCGCTTTGAAAGAGTGAAGGGAGATAGAAAGAAGATGCGAGAACCTATTCCCCCAACCGCCTATGGTGCTAGGAATATAGACCACAATGAATTATTTATCAGTGTATTAAAACTACAATGTGATAAAGTATTCATTACCCATCTCAAGCCAACTTTTGGCGACCACATGAACCCAACCCCAACCGGCTTTGTTGCTAGTTGGAATAAGGATGTTCCTGATAAGATGATGCAAATGATTAGCATTAGAGATGAATCAGTAGGTAACAATACTAAGTATGTTGCTAGACTGAAAGCAAGTAAAACCAATCCACACATTGTAGGAAAGACTTGGACTATTTTTGAGTCCAATTCAAAAGAAGCGAAGTGGCTTGGTATCCCTGAAATGCAAAAGAGGGAAATTTAAACTCGCTAGAGTAGGGTTTGCTAAATAAAAATGACAAATCGCTTGGGCCAATTCTAGGTTTTCCTTCAGAATAGCGAGGGTAGGGGTATCCCGTCATTCCCTATTAGCGAGAGCAAGGTGATTAAAATGGAAATTAAAGTAAATAAAAAAGAGATGGTAGATGCACTGAAACAAGTCGAGATTAAAGGTAAGTGGGCAACCACTTCAGGTTTATCTTCAAAGTCTCTTGGTAAGTATATTCATTTTGAATTAAGAGAACAACAGTTATTCTTAGTCAATTCAGATGAATCAACCACAGCGGTTATTCATGTTGATGTAGAAACAGAGGATGAAGATAGTTCTTTTGTTTTAGATATAGAGAATCTTAAAAAGTATATGGTTAAGATGTCTGATGAAATAACCTTTGAAGTTAATGATACTGCTGTTATGAAATCAGCAGGTAAGAGGGCTACAATGCCTATTGTAGTTGAACATCCTTTCGATGGTAGAATTAGAAGATTCTTAAATCAATACCCTATAACTTGGGAGTCAGAATTAGAGACTATACCAACGGTTGGGGTTATAGATTTTAATGCTGGTATTCAAGTATCAGCAGAGGAACTGTATAATGCGATAGATGCATGTGAGATTGTAAACAATGGAATCTATAAATTAAACTTTATGAGTTCAGATGATATAACTAGACCACAGTTTATCATTTCATCAGAGGAGATTATATCCTCTTATAGAGAGGAATTACCTTTCAATAAAGTTGTAGGTGAATCGGCTACTGTATTATTCAGTGGCCCATTACACAAATTCTTTGGTAAGAAAGGAACAATTAATATTTTTATTGGGGATGACCAACCCATAATTATGGTTACAGAAAATAGTGCGATAGTTCGTGCGCCGAGGATAGGGATTTGATATGATAATTTGTTGGACAGATGGAGATAAATCTATCAAGATTAGATGGAGAGATGAGAATCGGGAAAGAAAAGAGAAGACCATCTCTAACTTCAATCCTTATTTCTTTATTCGTTCTACAGATATTAGACCTGAGACTTACAAGACTAAACACTACATGATTGGGGGTAAAGCGGTTAAACAAACTGGGTTCTTCAAATATGAGAAGGGACAATATTATAATTTAGACAAACAATCTTTGACTAAAGTATTCTATACTCATCCTAAAGATATGAAGAATGCTAGAAAAAAGTTTGCCGCAACTTGGGAAGGAGATGTTCCTATACTTCGTAGATATTGCGTAGATGAATTAGAGAATGTTCCTGAATATGATATGCGTAAATGGTATTGGGATATGGAATGGCTACCTAAAGAACATAAGAAACATGGTGGAGCCATTACTGCTATATCCGTTTACGATAGTTATACCAATAAAATTAATCTATATTGGTGGAGTGATTGGCATGATGAATCTAATCGCATATTGAGAAGATTTAGTTCTGAGAAAGAAATGCTAGAAGCATTCTTAATTGATATTCAAAAGCAAGACCCTGATATGTTAATTGCATGGTGGGGTCTTCAATCAGATGTTCCTAAATTGATAGAGAGATTATCTGCTAATAAATTAGACCCAAGAAAACTATCACCTTACAAAGAAGTAAAGGGTGTAGGATTCAATGCTCTGGGTAATACTCAGTATAGTTCAATAGAACAACCCATTAGAGGTAGACTATGTTTAAATTTAGACTTAGCCTTTGAACGACAATGGAATGATTCTCAAAGAGGGACACTACCGAGTGCATCTCTAGAGTATTGTGCTAGTGTATCTGTTGGTGAAGGCAAGAAGAAAGAATCTAAGTTCACAGATAGAAATGAATTCTTTATGAAAGCATGGGAAGAAGACACAACTAATTATCTTGAATACTGTATGCAGGATACTGAATTACTTTTCAAGATAGATGAAGAGATGGGTCTTAGTGAAGGGGTATTAGCAATTCAGAAATTAATTAAGGCACCTTTTGAGGATTGCTTTTATGTTTCACATATGGGTAGCACATACTTCATGCGTAACGCTTGGTGGAAAGCACCCACTGGTAAATATACTGAGAAGAAAGAATATGATGGGGCTTTGATTTATGACCCATTAGAAGAAAATACTAATGGTTTACATAACAATGTTGCCGCTTTCGATTTCGCATCTTTGTATCCAAGTTGTATTCTTGCTAGAAATATTTCTTGGGAAACTAAAAGTGAAACTGAAACTGAATTCAAAGTGAACATAAAAACACCTAGAGATTTCTCAGAAGTAAAAGTAGAAGATTGGAAGTATTACAAAACTGATGAGTTGGGTCTATTACCAAACGCTATTGCTACTCTTAAACCATTGAGGAAAGAATACAAGATTAAGATGTTAGAAGCATTAAAGTCTGAAAATAAAAAAGAGTATGTTAAATGGAATTCAATGCAGATGGCCACTAAAAGATTATTGGCTTCATTCTATGGAGTTTGCGCTCTATCAGGATTTGGTTGGTATGATGTAGATTTAGCCGCTAGTATTACTGCTAGTGCTAGAGAAGCAATTAGAGCAGCCGCATTTAAAGTGAGGGAGTTGGAATAATGGGTAGTACTCTTAAACAATCAATACGCAGAAGAATAAGACCTTTCTGGCGAGAACATGAAGGTAGCAAATACTTCAATGAAAATTGGGATGATGGTAAGACCTGTTTCGCTTGTGGGTTAGAGTGTGAAACATTATGTGCTGCTCACATAAAACCAAGAATGCTCTTTGAAGATAAGGCCGAAGCCGATGTGGAAATTAACTTACATCTTCTATGTGAGGTATGTCATGTTAGTAGTGAAAAATTGATAGGTAACGCTTACTGGTTTTGGATGGATTTAATGAGACAATGTTATAGTAAAGGGTTAGTGGGATTACAAAATGTCGCTAAACAACATAATGGAACCTTAGCAATAGTATCTCTTTCTAAAATCGTATTACCCTCAAGATTAGAAAAACCGAGACAAGGTGCAAGATTTACTCATTCTTATGAGGATTCAACAGGTAAGCCATTTGTCTATGAAGAATGGATGGATGTGTATAACATAGAGGAGATGGAAGCATGAGTGACTTACCTTGTAAAGAATGTAAAGAAGAGAAAGGTATATCTAAACATTATTTAAGATGTATATTTTGTTATACCACGATTACTAAAGTAGAATTGATGGAGTTGAAAAGACAATGCAAGTAGTTTACGCCCACACTGATTCACTCTATGTCCCTATACCTTCTATTGAGAAGGCTCAAGAGATAAGAGAGATTCTAAACAAACACATTCAAGATGAGATATTTCCCAATCTAATGGGTTTAGATGACCATCCTATGGATTTAGAATTCGAGAAATACTATTCTGTATTAGGAGTAGGGGCGACTAGAAACAGAAATGCTGGATTCATCAATTGGAAAGATGGAGTATATCTAAATGAACCTGAATTTGTAAGCACTGGTTTCGCATTAAAAAGAATCGCTGAATCTAAGATAGGTAAAGAGGTTCAAAAGACTACCATAGAGATGTGGATTACTCAGAAACCAAAAGAAGACATCATTAGTTATACTAAAAAGATGTATAATGATATTCGTAAAGGTCTAGTTGAGAAATTAGACTTAGTTAAAAGAAGTCGAGTAAAAGAGAATCGCCTTACATTAAAATGTAAATGTAGAAAAACTTACTCGGTTGATTATGTTAGGAGATTATTAGGAATTGTTCCTGACTCCTTATGTGAAAAAGATAACTGTAATGCCAAATTAAAAGATTGCACAACAGTAGAAGGTAAAAGACCAGTATTTGGAGGAGGGTTTGCAGGTATGTTATATTATAATGAACACGTTAACCCCAAAGATAAGATTGATGATTCCTTTTACCATCTGAAAGCCAAGTTCAAAAGTAATCAGATTAATACCTTTACTAACTGGAACGGTGACACTAGAAAAGCGGAGTATATTGCGGTAAAAAACTTAGAAGAGTTTGAACCCTTTAATCCCGACTGGAACTTTTTAGCCGAATCAGAAGTAATAAAGAAAATAAAACCCGTATTTGAGGCTATGAATTGGGACTTAGATGCGGTAAAGAAAGACGATAGACAGAGAGATTTAGGAGAGTGGTTTTGATGGGTATAACAATTAAATGTTCTAATTGCCACACAGTTATGGAATTCGTAATCTACTATTCTAACGCAAAACAATGTCCATATTGTAATAAGAAATGGGACTATTCAAAAATAAGTAGCACTAAATTAAGGAGGAAAGATAAATGACAGAATATACATACCAATGGAACCCAGAATGGGAAGATAACCCAACCATGCCACAACTTAAAGTAACGAAATCATCGTTAAACACTTTCGAGTTTTGTCATAAGCAATATGAATTTAATTATATTGAGGGTAGAAAGTCTGAACCTAATGCTGCTATGGCTAGAGGTTCAGCGGTTCACAATTCATATGAGGATTTCTATAATGATTTTGATATGAAAAAAGCAGAAGGATTAGACCAAAACAATCTATATGAATATTGTATGGGTTTATTTCCTATTGATGACTACGGAGAAGTATATCAGACTATGGCTGCCTTTGAAACAGAGAGGTATCTAAGTTCTAAGTTATCAAAATCAATAGATAATTATCTACCAGTAGGTAATGAAATTAGATGTAACGCTAAATTAACTATACCTAAAGATGTAGGTATGGGAGGAAGAGGTAAAAAGTTCATGTTAAAGCGTGACTATACTATCCATCTTCAAGGTATCATTGATAGAGTGTTTCAAGAAGGGGATGGAGTCATACCAGTTGAATTAAAGACTGGGCAATGGAAGGCTAGAAAACAAGCACACATGAGAAAAGAAATGGCTTTCTATAAGGTGCTAATGGATGCTGACCCAGACTGTAATTTAGACCCAATAACTCATTGGGCTTGGTATTATCCAGACTCAAATTATTTTGAAGTTGAACCAGTTAGAAGTCATCAAATAAATAGCATACCTAAGCGCATTGGTAAACTAATTTATGCTTATGAGCAGGGTATATTCCCCGCATCTTATTTCGCTAAAAAGTGTCAGTTCTGTTCTTATATAGGAATCTGTGACTCGGCCCAACAAGCAGAACTATGGGAGTGGTGATTTGAAAGATAGAAGTAAAAAAGTAGGACTGCTACTAATAGATGGATTAACTGTGTTATTCTTATTAGTGTGGAACGTTGGTATAATAGTAGTATTAGGAGTGGCTTTATTTCCAGTCTTAATATGGAGGTTCTTATTTGGAACTAAAGAAGAAATAAAAAGATACACTAAGGAGGGATTGAAACATGAAGGAAAAGATAATGAGAAAGATAAACAGTAAAAATTGGAAGTTTCACGAATTGTTGAAACTGAAAGAAGTGGCATCTTCAGTCTCAGGTGAACTATATCATGAGTTGGACTTGAAAGACCAACTTGAACTAATATGGGAAGTTAAAGTAGGTAAAGATTTAACCTTCGGTTCTTTGTTTAAACAGACAGTAATAGATTCATTAGAAGATGAAGTGATGAATGCCTTTCAAGAAAAGTTTGAATCAGCAACCGTTAACTTTGATGGTGATGAAGAAACTATTACCCCTACACTTCCAGTGGAGAAACCAACTTCTTTAACTAGTAAGTATTCTGCTAAAGAGCCAACTATGGAAGATTTAATTTCAGGTAAAGATGTTCAACCTTCTTTAGTAGAAAAGGATGGTAAAGTGCAAACTAGAGCCGGTAATGTAAAAGTGGAGAGGGTATGATGGTTTTTGAAGAAATGTTAGAAGGTCAAAAGAAATTAACTGAAACAATGGAGGAGATACATGCTACTCTTAAGTTCAGTAATAGAATAATTATGATGGTTAATGTAGTTAATATTGCCACTATTATTGTAGTGGGAATGGTGTTATTAAAATGAAATTTCCTAGAGAAGTATGGCCAAGTGCTAATAAACAAACATCAACTTTTGCTAGTAAAAGAAAGTTAGTTCATAATCAAGAACAGTTTAACGAGTTCGTTAAAATGTATAATGGTAAAATGAATGTCTTTACATCAGTATATGATTACGGGCAATATACTATTAAACAAGCAGTAGTATCAACTGTAATTCTAGATAGAGTGTTTTTAGATTTCGATGCCCATCATGGGGAAGTCAACAAACATACTGGAGCGCAACTAATTAACCAAGAAGCAATACAAAGTTGTTTAGAAGATTTAAGATGTGTGATGGATTACTTGGAAGAAAAAGATTACAAATATGATATGTCTTTTTCTGGAAGAGGGTTTCATGTATATGTTTATGGAGAACCCATTAAAGATATACGCAGACTAAATGCTTTCTTTAATGAAGTAAAGGAAGTTACAGTTAACGGAACTTTAGATAGTTCCGCTATATCTAGTAGAAGATTAAGAAGAGTTAGAAACACTATGAATATGAAAGCCTCTTATGGAGATGGCTGCTATTATTGTGTGCCTTTAGATTGGGCTAAGATGAAGGGGTTAGGAGTGAGCGATTTCCTCACTATGTCTAAAACCCCTAACACAATCGCCTTGCCTATGCGAGGGACTAAGTTGGTTAATTGGCCCGAAGTTCCTCCTATAGAGGAATCAGAAATAGAGGCTGAAGTAATTAATGTAGGTAATTTACCTATGCCACCATGTATGCATAGCGCAATCATGGTAGAGAACCCAACTGATGAAGCAAGAGCATATCTTGTTAGTTGGTATAAAGACCTATTGTTATGGGCTGACCCCAATGTGGGGTTTGCTGATACTAAGGTAACACCTAGTAGAGATACTAGACAAAGAATGGTGAATAAAATCACCACGGAGATTAAAGGATTACATGAAAACCATAATGTTTGGTTGGATTTTAATGAAGAGGTAACTAAGTATAGAGTTGGTTTTATCGTAGATGGGAATTATAATTTTCCCAATTGTGATAAACTAATCAATAACGGTTACTGTATTGGAAAATGTTGGAGGATGAAATAATGAGACAAACTACGCTATTTGAATATGGAATGAGATTAGAAGGACAGATGACTTTAGAAGATTTCGGTTTAACTTTTGAGGAATAAATATGAATTTAATTATTGATAGTAGAGAAGTCTCTGCTTTATCAGATGAGGTGGAAAGTAAAGCCACCAGTATGAATATTATTACTAAAAAGCAATGGATTGAAGTTGGAGATTATGTTATAGGGAATACTTGCTTTGAGGCAAAATCTACTCATGATTTCTTATCATCGGTTATTAGTAAAAGGCTGTGGACTCAATTAGATAATATGGATAGGTGCTATGATAATAATATAGTTATCATCTATGGCTCTTTAAGAGATGCACTGACCTATACTAAATATTCTGCCAAGTATAATTCTATGCCTAGAAATAGAAAGATGCAATTATTAACCAATAAATTCTATGGTGCATTAGGTAGAATCATTTTAGACTCAGACATTAAACCAGTTTGGGTTCTAGATGAATTCGCAGCAGCATCAATTATCTGTAGTGTTGCTAAGATGCAACCAGTAGATAGACCACCAATTAAACCTCACATGTTTAAGCGGTTCACAACAGACGATGTGAGAATAAATATGTTAACTACCGTTAAGGGAGTTAGCGAAAAGAAAGCAAAGATGCTTATCAAAAAATATGGTTCACTTATGGAGATAGGTGACTGTGATAAAAGAGAACTATGTTCTCTAGAAGGAATAGGGGATACTACTGCGGATAGAATCCTATCTATTTTTAACTCAGAAAAGAAGGTGATACAATGAATTATGAAGAAGAATACTATTACAATGTGGAAGAAATACAAGAAGAAAACATTCAAGTTTCAGAACAAGACTTACCAGCAATTGTTAGGAATTGGGAAAAGGTGGCCATATCATATTCCAGATATAATAACATACCCGCAATAATTTCATATTACAATTTATTAGGTGATTTGGTTAAAAATATGGTAGAGATTCCATTCGGGCCAACCACTAATGATACTAGAATTCACTTTTGTTGGATTCAAACTGCTAGAACTGGAAAGACCACATTGATAATGTATGTTCTAACACCAGTTGCTAAGTCTATCTATGAAGACTTGCATGACGATGAGTATGTAGATTCAGATGTAGTTAATTTTGCTGATTATAATACTGCTTCCTTAGTAGGTAGTCACACTGAGAATAAAAATTTCAGTGAAAACGCAGAAGAAATCTATGGTAGAGAGATGCAAGAGATTGATGAGAATATAATCTATACTGTTGATGAAAGAACAGAAGCGATAAGGTCTGCTAGAGAAAAAAGGGATGCGAACTCTTCTAGATGGAATGTTCACTTGGGTCCAATTCATGGAGAAGGTATTTGGTTTGCTGATGAGTTTGAAGGAAGTGGTGTTTTTAAAGATAAAAATCACAAGGAGAATATGAACATTGTTTTCCAGACTTTAATGAATAACTTCCACAATGGTTCAAATGTATATGAAAAGATTCTAACTGGTAAGCCAGTAATACCATTAGATTGTAGATATTCTCTTATGGCTTGTACTTTTCCACCAGACCAATTATTGAAAACGGTAGCAGAAAAGGGTATCCTTCAAAGATTTCTACCATTTATTTGGGATGTTCCCGATGATACCAAGACTGAAATGAGAAAAGATGTAATAAAAGGGTTTGGAACTATATCTAAAACTAAAGGGCCACCTTTACATCTAAAGAAGGGTATCTTAGAAATATACAAATTAACTAAAGCCCGATTTGAATCGGTAGGTAAAGATAAATTAAAAACTATTAGTTACAATCCAGACGCAATGGAGGCGTTAGATAGCGCACACAATGTTTTATTAGAGTATATTTCTAATGTCAACCCTAGAATTAGAGACATAATTCGTTTATTTGAAATGAATCTAGTAGAATACATAGGTAAGTTAGCAGTATTAAATTGTATATCTATGTCTAAAGGTATCACTAATCCTGATGAAAGATTCATCGTTTCAGTTGCTAATGTTAGACAGGGAGCCTATGTAGTTAGGAAATGTTACATGGCTTTAGTGCAATGGTTAGAAAATGCTATGAAGGGTGAAAGGAAAACTATTGCCGCAAAAAGTTCACTTAAGGAGTTCCAACATGCTTATCAAGTAGCATTGGATAGGGCTAAACCACAGGAACAGTTAGAAGGGGGATATGTCTGGAAGAAACTAATCTTAGATGATGCAGGTAAAATTCTAGAACAATCTCCCGCATGGATTTATAATAAATACAATACTCTAAGTGAAATGTTTGAGTCTAAAAAGAAAGGTAGACAGGCATATATCAGACCAAAAAAACAGGAGGAATAGATAAATGAAAGCGACATGGGAAAATAAATATGTGGTATTTGATGTTAATGATGGCCCAAAAACTATGATTGACGCACTGAACTTGGAAGGAGCAGAAGGTTGGGAAGTAGCCTCAATTGTTAGCGTAGCCGGTAACAAATTGTGTGCTTTCCTTAAGCGAGGCAATTATATTGTTGAGCCTTCTCCTGAACAAGAGAAAAGAGAAGAAGTGCTGAAATTATGGGGCGGAAAGAATGAATAATGTCATGGCTATTGATTTAGAAACTAAAAACCTATCAACTGACATTGGAGGATGGGGTAACACCCATATGTTTCTAGTATCTACTGTAACCACTTGGAATGGAGATACTGGAACTGTCTATGTAGATGAACCAGTATCTGATACCTTTTCTAAATCAGGAGTCCAAACTAAACCATTAAGGGAATTAAAATTCGATTTAGATAATCATTTCCAAAAAGGTGGTCAACTATTAGGACATAATATTGTGGCCTTTGATTTACCAGTTCTTAGAGATGCAATGGATATTTACTGCATTAGAAAATATATTACTAACAAACAATACATTGATACTAGCCAATATTTCGTATCAAATCATGGAGAGAGATATTCTCTAAACAATTTAGTTGACCACACTTTAGGTAAACAAAAGACCTTAGATAGTATGGACGCTCCAAAACTATGGAAGAAAGGTGAATATGATATTGTTGTGGATTACTGTTTAAAAGATTCTCAATTAGTATATGAATTATGGAAACACGGACAAGACAACGGAGTTGTCAAAGCATTCAACATAGAGAAAGAACAAGAAATAGAAATGGAGGTGGAATGGTAATGGAAACTGGCGAAGTATTTGGATGGCTTTTGTTTTTGATTTTTATTAGCGTTTTATTTTTTGCGGCGTTTGGTAGTGCTTCTGTAACAGAAGATACTGTTGAAGAGTATATCAACAACCTAATGGCTGAAGAAAATAATAATAAAAAGATGAGATAGAAATGGCTTTAAAATATAAATGTAACAATTGTGGCAGGTATATCATCCCTAGAAGGATAAAGGGAAACTATATTGGTGATAATGAGATTATCAAAATTTGGGAATGCCCAAACTGTAATCACCTTTGGAGATAACTATCAAGCGTTATAGGATGCAATCGCATCCCTATAATCATTAGGGCTAAAATAACCTACTAGTTTTAGATTATCATCTACCACTGTAACCGCTATAGGCTTCTTTACATTCATCATTAAAGCCGCCTCTTTAACTGTGCTATTATAATTTACAGATAAGATATTGGAATCTAAGTGGTCTTCACATTTTTCAACTCTACAATCTAAATCATTAGACATGGCAACTAACATGTGGGAATCTGTAACTATACCCATAGGTAGTTTATCATCCACGACTACCAATACCCCTCTTTCTAATGCTAATATTTTCTTAGCGGCTTCACTAAGAGTGGCATGTTTGCTTATGGTATCATATTCATCAGTTATATTCAAGTCGGAAATCCGCATGGGTCTTATCAAAGTGAATTTAGTTAAGAAGTTTTTGAAGTATAGGGGAGGAGGCTTCGGCCTCTTCCTCTTTTTTTATTTTATTTTATATTGGGGTAGATTTATCCACCCTAATTTAAATCTATTTATAAGTGATTACAATTAAGAGCATAGATATTTCACTAGGATTTCAACATTAAAACTTAGAAAAACTAAAAATTGCAAAAATTAGATACTTTTTTCAAGGATTTATGAATACTAATTCAAATGCGCCTTGACTACTACCACCACTATTAGTAGCAGTAATTTGTAATTCAAATATTGCCATTTCCCCACTTCTTGAACTGAAATTTATAGCGTAATTAGCCCCAGTCCAATTTTGAGTAGAAGGTGGTGTTGGGGTAGAAGAAACGACTAATCCCGCACCATTATCAACTACGACTATACCCCATGACCAAGAAGCAACTGTTCCTCCACCAGTAGTGTCTCCATAAGCACTAATGGATATGGTTTGTCCCAATAATGAACTTATATCAAGAGGATTACCGTTATCTATAGTTCCACTTCCACCACCAGAAGCAGAGAAATTTACTTTGTCAGCATTTCCACCAGAATCTTCTACTCTTGCGCCAGTAGGAGCAGAAACAGAAACAGATGCTCCACCTTGAACAACTCCTAATTGCCAATGAAACCCTACCATTCAATCACCCTATTCTCTGCCATTCATCGGCAGCAAATTGAATAAAGGTGTAAACCTTATCATCGGCAATACTTACTTGCCCACTTGAAGGAACGGCTCCATTTACTTTACAATTACTTGCATCTCCAGTTGTTATACCATCAGCAATCGTTCCACCACCTGCATTAATAACAGTAAATTGTGTTCCTATTGTAGAAGTATTCGGAATATCAGGTAATACTACTTTAGAAGTGGTAGTTGTTAAAACAATAACTATCCCAGTATCAGCGGTTGTAGCCGTATAAGTAGTAGATGCTGCTAAAACTACAGTGGTTGCTCTACCCGCAATACCTGCGTAAGTAGTAATATTAGAACCAGAAGATGCTGTTAATGTATCAGGTGGCCCAACTGTCGCTAAAATAGTTGACACTATATCTTTATCTTCATCAATTAAAGATACACCGAATTTAAGATTACCACCTTTATCAGCATTTGAATGTATTTCTGTAGCGTAACTCGTAATAAATGCAGAGGCTTCTGTAACTGAACTAGGTTCACTACCAGCAGCATCAGCAGAATCAAAACCAATACCACCGAGTAAATCACCATCGCCCGTTGAGTTGTCATCTCTAACAACTAATATTCCATCGTCATTATCTGCCCCTTTATGGTTGACCTGTAAAGAATTATTTACTGTTCCAGTATAATTAGCATCCCCATTAATGAGGTTTCCATCAGGAGTTAATCTAATTCTATATTCTAAGTTGCCACCTTTTCTAATTCTTATAGCGGTTTGAGAATCTTCTGTTCCAGTAGTAGTATCTACTATTTCCCAAAATTGGTCAGCATATCTAAAATCAGCAAAAGTGCCACTACCATTATCGTTTCTTCCCCTAATAAGAAGGTGGGCTAAATCATCACCATCAGCGGGGTCATCAGCACTATTACGATATAATACAATATCTGGAGCCGCACTAGCACCGTCATCTGTACTCTCAATAATTAAAAAGTCACTATTTCCTTTTCCTTCAAAATGAGCAATTGGGCCAGTAGAATCGTTTCTAACATATAATGGGATAACACCAGTAGCACTAACATGGTCATTATGAATATTTAATAATCTTCTAGTGTTAGTATTGGAAGCGTCACTATGTAAATGTAATAATCTACCTGTGGTCAATGCATCTCCGTTTATTTCAGCAACCGCATCTGTAGTCACCGAATCTCCAGTGACCAACAACGCTGTGTTGTTTATACCAGAAGTAACGCCTAATTGATTACCATTAAAAGTTAAATTGTCTTCACCATTTAATGCACTAGCAGAAGTGAATGTAGGAATTCTATTATTAGCACCACTAGCCACAGAAGTAATTGGTATTCCAGTAAAAGTGCCATCCCCTGCAACTGAGAACTTAACTGCATCAGAATTATCTCTTACTTCAAACGCAGTAGCAGAAGTATCAGTCCCCAATCTCATAACTATTTTTTTATCTTGGTCTGTATTATCAATTATAAAATCTCCACCAGCACTTCCTACTTCCACAGTTGTTCCAGTGGCAGCAGAACTTATTTTTGACATTTCAGTATATACATTAGAATTAGAGTAACCAATAGATAATGCGTTTTCAGTCTTACTAGTAGTGAATGTTTGAAATGCTGCTGTGCCATGAGTATCAGTTGATTGTATTTTAATAAGAGATATAGGAGTGCTACCAGCAGTTAATTCTGGAACCACCCCATCAGTTGAACCTAGAATAATATCAGCGGTTCCAGTTCCATCACCATCATCAGTAAATACTGCCCAATGATAGAATGCTCCGGTAGCAGGTTGTGTTAAATCGTGAGCAGATAAAGCATCAACCGCTATGTATTTACCATCTGAAAATCCCTTTCCCGCTGTTAATGCTACTCTTATTACTCCACTACTTGTAGTGAAGGTGTGAGCAAATCCTAATGTTGAAGCGTGGTCCTTCAAAGCATAATTACCTTGAGCCATAGAGTGAATGCCAGTAAATAATCCTGAATGAGGAGAATCTACCTTATCGGTTAATATGGCTGTGGGGTTTGAGTTTATTGTACTTAGTTTTCCAGAATTGGCTACCATACTATTCTACCTCCACCGTATATATTACTTCGATAGTATCACTAGTTGAAAAGTTTCCTATTGGGTCAAAGTTAATTCTAGAAAGCATAATATTTTCAACTGGGCTATAATTATATCCACTAGTATCTATTACTGCCATCTCTGCATCAGTAGGAACATCTCCAAAGAATCCTACTTCTCTAATAGTGTAACCTTGTAATTCAGTCCCTGTAAAATCTCCTCTAAATTCTACAACCTTATCATCAGAAGAACTAGAGGTGGTGGAAGAATCTGTGCTGACTGGTAATGGAACATCGAGAGTAGTAGAAGTAGGATTGGTTCCACCTCCACCAACTCCTAGTTTAACTTTGCCTGATGTGCTACCAAAGAATTCTCTAAGGAATAGTGCCATTTTCTTTTTAGTATTGTCTGTTATCATATAAAATCCTCATCTATTATTATTTCTGTGACTGTTTCTTGTGGCCCCATAGTTGTCTCAAAGTCTAGTTTTCTTTCCGTCAATGTTTGGAATCCTAATGTGAACGCATTACTGTCTACTAAACCGACCCTTTTAATCATCAGTCTTAATTCTTTCAGTTTAACTGAATCAAAGAAGTCTAGTGGAGAAGTGGTCGAAGTGAATTGACTACCCCTGATAGAGGCAGAATTAGATTTATTAGTCATAGATAATTCAGCAAAACGATTCGCTAAATCCTTTCTGTAAGTTCCGGCCTCTAATTCGAGGAGTCCTTTTAACTCCCTTCTTATCTCATAAACTTTGTAAGTATCAGCAGGGACTCCTTCACTTGGGAAATCTAAGGTAATGATATCTCCCGCTTTTATGAATTCGACTCCCTTACTCGACATCTTAATTGTGAACCTATCATCACCATCAGAGTGCGCTTTCAGGAGTTTCTTAGCACGGATGTCTACATCGTCTTGTGAAATAAGTTCCATATTTACCTCTTCTAAAGTTTTCTTACCAAACTTGTCTATACTCTTGCGATTTCTTTTAATGGCTTTCTTTCCATTACCATATACAATTATTTCATTGTATAAATCAAAGGTAGATTTATTTCTAGTTACGCTAATAATTCTTAAATCTTTATTATCATAAGATAATACAATATCCCTAAAGTCTAAATCATTACTCTGTTTAATAAGAGATACTCCCTTTTCGTCTACCCTTATTTCTTTTTCTTTATATTTAGCAGCGAAGTTAGTAGCATTGAATAAATCCACACCTTGGAAATTAGGAGTGAGATAATAAGGGTATTCTCTATTATCAGAAATATCATACTGTATATCTTCCCCTGATAATAAGTTATTAATAATGTCCTCAACTTCTTCTCCAATGGCCACTGTAGAACCTATCTTAGCAGAAGTTACATTTGGTAAATTAGTAGGCACATTACTTTTAATTGAGAATATTTCTCCGAAAGAAACTAATCCTAATAAATCATTTTCAATTTTACCAATAGATAATCTACACAATGCTCTATCGTGATAATAATCTGCCTCTACACCCATAGATATTTTTTGCTTATTTAATCCATCAGTGAGTAACATATTGTATGCTTCTCCACTTTTGAAAGTATTTCTATTTCCACTAGGATTGAATAAATGTGCGTAATCTCTAAGAACCGTAAATGTATTATTTAGAAGATGAACAGTCGCCCCACTCAAAGCAGAATCACTAGCAAATCTACCTGCTATTGTAACATTTAATCCATTAGCAGATATAGATTTAACATAACATTTTTGATTACCTAGTTTTAGTTTATCTCCAACTTGTATATCATTAGCAACAGAGGAATTGAAAACTACTACATTTTCACCAATAGCGATAGTAGCAGTTTGCGTTAATTGCTTTTGTTGAGAATGCCTAGCATCCATATCTACTGCAACATACATTGACATCACCGCTTCATTTTCTCCAAATTTAGTACTGGTGTCAAGAGTAGTAGAACCAATATTAGAACCAGTAAAATTATGTTGATTAGAAACTCTTGATTGGCTAGGGGTATGACCATACATTGCATTACTTTTTGGCATTTTTGTAGTCTGAGCAGATAATTTATACATATCTATTTCATTTGGAGAAGTGGCCCAAAGACAATGTTCAGCGGGGCGCATAACCCTATAATTATTATAAAATCTAGGATTACCTTCCTTATCTAATGGTACATTATCAATTAGTAATTCATGTGCTACTTCTTTACCTGTAATATTTCTTCTATGTTCTTTGATATAAATTACATGGTCAGGGACTACCATCATATTCTCACAACTACCCTCTGCTTTATGTATGCCCCTCGCTATACTTCTCCCTTTTACACCATTCGTAAATACACCATCAGTCTGTTTAAAGATGCTGTGATTAATAAGTAGTTCAAGTGACTGTGGGGCAACAGTAGCCTCACTATTAAATGGAACAGCACCTAATAAATCTACTGCGTGATTTGCACCCCCAACACTAACAGCATATTGATTGCCACTCGTAGGATTATCCCCAGCAGAAAATCCAAAATTACCAACCAAATACATTCCGGTTAAATCTGTAAAGTTTAAGAAATGATTCCATTTAAATGGGGCTTCGGAAAAACTAAGAGTTTGGCCAGTAAAACTTGTTCCTGATGAATGGTCAAAAATACCATTCATTTCAAATGAAGTTACATTCACTCCCTCTGTTCCCGCATTGATACTAGTAACTACTGCATTGCTAGGCATAGATGATACAGTAGCACCAACTCCCCCTTGTACATACAATTCCATTCCCACTCTTATTGCTGCTGCGTTACAGGTAACAGTAGCATCGTTATGAGTTAAGACTACACCACTTACCTCAAAACTCCAATCATCTGCATTAACTAATCCACTTATGGGTGGCCTTGTTATTATTTTTAATACCCCCTCCTTGGAATTACTACCATTAATGGAATTGAATGTAACTACCCCTTGTTTTATTTCACTATCTACATCCGCATTACTAATTACATTTGATTTTAGACCATGAAGGAGTGAACCTAATTCATTTGTAATTGAATCTAAACATAGTTGAGGAACAAAGGCTGAATAAACTCCCGCTGCTACATAATTAGAAGATTCAGAATCAAAGAATGGTTCAGAATCACTATCATCATCTGAATTAAAGGTAGCATAACCTGACGTTCTAAGGTTAGGCTCAATGGTCACAAATGAATATTCTCCACTACGACCATTAGCAAAATCAGCATCAGGAGCATTACCACTTCCATACTTTATCGTATGGCGACCAGACATACTATCGGCTAAGGGATTAGTAACCGCATCATTTTTAGACTTAGAGTGAGCAAAATTTTGAGGATATATACCACCCCATGCCGTTCCTATTTTTCCCCCAATGCTAGGTTTAGTTATTGAGTTTTCAACAGAGTAAGAACCCAAAAATACAATATCGCAACCGTAATATGGATTACCTCCGTTTTGCATCCATTCTAACACATTAGAAGCGTGAGCATATTCTGTATCACGATTGTTAACTACCGTACCAACAGCCGCATCATCAATAACCAAATCTTCCTTTGAAGCCATAGCGTTGATGGTTCTATGAGTGTCATGTTTAAGTGTCGTTACTGCACCGAAATCTAATCTTTCAGAATAAAAAGTCCTAAATGCGGGAGGTAAAACAAAAGTTCCATTATTTATAAATGAATTCGTTACAGATGACGACGTTGTGTTAATTTTATCTTGCAAGGTTGAAAAATTTCTACTAAAGTGATTTAAAAATTTATTTTCTGTTATTCCAGAATCTCTAATATCTAAACTTGGAGTAGTAAGATTATAGATTGATGGGATACCTGAACCTCTCGGTAAACGAGTTATGCCTCCATCTTGACTACCTGATGGGGTAGGAGAAATTGTTATTGTATTAGCGGAAGTATCTCTCGCAGTAACTACCGCTCCACCATAAATATTTTTACCCGCAATTCCCATACCTGTGCTATAGTTAGCCGCATCAGCAACAGAGATTACACTCCCAAGACTATAAGTTGCACCAGTCTCTATAGTTCCCGTTATAGTTCCATAAGGAACTTGTTCTTGATTATTAGTCCCTCCATGTTTGGCCGCATTAATCATTGATTGTAGCATATTTAATTTTAAAGATTCACCAACTTCAGTAAAGGTATTAGTTCCTCCTCTACCTTTAGTTGTAAACTGATAAAATGAATCTGAAGTTTCCCTATCATGAATTCCAGTAGTTCCATCTCCACAAACATGAACATAACCAAAGTATTGTGCTTTATCTCCATCAGATTTGAATATATTATGTTTAAGGTAATCCCCCAACATAGTAATGGTGCTTGCATCAGTAACATCATTTAATGTATGCACCTTTCCAATATACCTTCCCTCATCAGTGAATATTTGGTCCCCCTGTTGGAGATGACTGGTAATATCACTAACACTTGTTGTTAACACATCACCACTAGTATCATAACCTGTAATTTTAGCATCTAATCTTCTTAATGGTTGGAACCTTGTATATTCAAAATTAGGAGTAGTTAGTTTAGTCATATCTCTTGGTAATCTTTCAGGGTCAATGAGGTTAAAATGCCAATCATAAGTGCAATCAATTAATCTCATTAAACCAAATCTTTTAATTTCGGATGGGAGAATAGAAGCAGTAGTAATTGGTAAAGTATCATATTGGTCATCTGTTTCTATCTCTTCTTCTAAAGAACCCTCATAAAATTCATGTGAGGTATTACTTTTAGTGAATGTTCCCTGTCCCTTTAACATAATATTGTAGTCAGTAAAACTTCTACTTATTCCCGAATAGCCAATATGATGTTTTCTAGACATTGAATCTGGATACATATCAGCAGGAGAAAATATGTGCCATCTCATTGTTTTGGGGTCGGGTAATTCCCAATGGTCTTTTGCTCTAGTAATGCCATCAAACTTAGGACCAATATGTGGAGGATAAAGAATGGTTAGTTCCTCAAAACCACTAGCACTAACATCGCCCGTAAGTTTACCTACCGCTTGAACGGTAGAAGTACCAGAACTATCCCAATGCGTATAAGGGGGTATGAGGGTTCTAATATTCGCATCACCACTACCGGATGCTCCTAATTTAAAGGCACGATTTATTACACGGTCATTATAATTGCTTAATTTAATCCATCTATTACTAATAGCGGCGGGAAAGGGTCTAGTGTCAGAATTGGCTTCGTATTCTATATCCCAATTAAGGTCAGTAGTATTATCTACATTTAATTTAAATCTAAAGTTAGTATCACTACTTACGCTAGTAATTCCATTATTAGCCGTGAATTTTTTGTAAATGATAGAATCGTCTATATTATTAACAGGGGCTTCCATATCTTCTTGCCAATCCCCTCCACCAAAATTATCATGAATTCTAGGCATAAATCTAGGATACTGTAAAGTCCTATGGTCAATATCATCGGGGGAAGTTACATATGTTCCGTGTTTATCAAAATCAGCAAAATTACTACCTAATATTGGTCTAAAATCTCTAGATTCTGGAGAAAGATATTCTAAGAAATATGGGTGTGTGGAGATATCACTGTTCGCATCATATAAAGAAATTAAATATGGTGAGGATATATTGGGGTCATACATATTAACATTCCAAGCGAAATCATTATTATGATAAGCGTAAGGATAAGTATAAACATCTTTTATTCCAAACTTAGCATCTGCTATTCTATATGCACTAGAATACCCGATAACTCTACCTTTTTCTGTAGAATAAGTTTCTTTAATTTGCCCATCTTTCCTTCTTCTATTAATGTATGAGAGATATCTACCCCTTTGTAATCCAAAATATCGCCATTTAGTATTACCATATCTGTCTATTACATCACTGAATATTACTGGTTCTGAAGCATTAAGATTATATCTAGTAAGACTACCCTCAGTGCCATCAACTGTAATAGAGTTATCAGTAATAAAGTGATGCAATCCCCCTGAATATTTAATTGGTTTACAAGTATTATCATAAGCGTTAGGGCTAGATAGATAATTATTAGTTAAAGTTAATATTCCACCCTGAGTTAATCCTTGGGTGTTTAGGAAATATAATCCTTGAGTGAAGTAATCGGTTAATACTGTTATTCTAACAGTGAATGAAGAAGATGTATGACTATGAACGTGAAATGCATTAACAGAAGCCGCTGCATTTTTTCCACTTTCTATTTTTCTAGAATTGATATGAACTGATGGAGTATCCTCACCGAAAATACTTTCATCATCAACAAAGACATGGGTTATTGAAAACACCCCATTCATATTAGCATCATCTCCACCTTCTATTCTTATTCTCATATTAGGTTTTAAAGTTCTCAAAAAATCTTTACTAGCAGTAGTACTAGCCGTCAATCTACTAGCCATATAATTAGTTCCAGATAAATTAGCGAGGCCAGTAGTAGTGCCAAAATACATACCCGTACCATTATAATGACCATCATGTGTGCTACTAGTATAATATTTACAAATGGATGTGCTAGAAGTTACTGCTTCAAACAGTGGTCTATCTAAAGTAATAGTGAATAAATTTCCTTCTAACACGGCTTCGCTAGTATCTACCCCTGTACTCCCTACACTAATATCAATAATTTGGCCATATAATTCCCCACTAGAACTAAAGATATAATCTCCCATCTTTAACTCTCTAATCCATGTAGAAAATTCAATAGGACCATTATATCCACTAGAATAAGAGGTGGGGAAATTACCATCCATAGTTACCAATATTTTATCTCTACCATCTAAAGGATTATTATCTATTCTCGCTAATACTGCTGGACAAATAGGGGCTACTTCTATTGTAGTTTCTGTTTTATTAGAATTAACACTAATAATATCATACTCTGTTAAGGAATTAACAGTGTTCAAATTAGTATAATCAATAGTATTAGTCCCAGTTATTTCATCAGCGAAATGACAATAGAAAGGTAAATCATAATCTATACTTCCTATTCCGTGAATACTATATCCCTTGGCTAAAGGATTAGTAGAGGCTGAAGTTCCAACTAATGTATTACCCTCTCCCACTGGCGCACCATTAGTTAAAGTTAGAGAATTACCACCTGTGAATATAACCCCCTTATTACTGGCTCCGACTAAAGAACTAACCCTAGTGGTATTGTATGGATTAGAACTCATAGCCTTTGAAAAACTAATCATATTACCTTTGGCTTTAAAGTCATCTCCTTGGCTACCACTTATATCTGTAAATGATTGAGGAGTTTGATTAAGTAAATATGCTGATGCATTACCACTAATAAAAATAGATTCATCATCTTTTAATCTAGTAGGTATGCCTTCTTCAAAGGTAACAGTATAAGGGTCGCCACTTCCAGTAATAGAATATATTCTACCTAAAAAAGTACCAGTGGCGGTATAAAGCATATCCCCAGCAGTAGCATTAACTGGGGAACCTTCTTGAGTGGCACTATTATAAGAGATTCCACTTATTTTAATCGCTGTAGTTCCCACTTCATATATTCCAGCAGCAGTATCATGGTTAATTTGACTTAGTTGAGCCATTCTTTCTATCGGACCAACAGTAGAATAAATAATATCATCTGTAAACTTAAAATCTTTATTTATTACTGGACCTAGTAAATCAGAAATATTATTTCTACCTTTAATTTTTAATTTAAACATTCCATCTTCAATAACTTGCTCTACACTTTCTACTACTCCAGAAAACACTCTTCTCTCTATATCTATAGCACCATTAAAATAATCTAGATAACTAAGAATTCCTCTAACATAGGGGTATAATGAGGTATTAGACCTAGCCAAATCATATCTGAAAGCACCATTACTAGGGTCAACTGCACTATTAATAAAATAACTATACAAAGAAACATTAGAGAGTTTATCTAAATAAGGTGCAACATCAGTACGATTAAAGTTCTCTAAAAATCTTTCATCTTTAAGGTGAGTCTGTAATTTCAAAAAACTATTATGTTTATCTCCATAGGCCACTTTAATTCTATGCCCTGTTAACTGGCCACCCTTTAACACTAGATGGATATCATTTAATCTACTCTGTGAAGACTTTTCTAATTTCACTTCCCCAATATTAACTGTAGGTTTAGTATTAGCACCACTACCAGTATAATCGTTAACTGGATTACGGGTTGTAAGGATAGTATCGAAATCAGTTACGTTTCTATTCCAATTAGTATCATTAGCAGCACCATTACCATCTAAAATATAATTAGTTATTTTAGTGTCGATGGGTATGTTGGTTATGA
>Ga0208919_1000297_pt1 | contig 36030 bp, 37 predicted proteins | sample 4_EtaG_FD_184076 | JGI IMG/M metagenome (GOLD analysis project Ga0208919, IMG submission 184076) | Marine viral communities from the Subarctic Pacific Ocean - 4_ETSP_OMZ_AT15127 metaG (SPAdes) (version 3) | ecosystem: Environmental > Aquatic > Marine > Oceanic | place: Pacific Ocean | collected...
TGGATTTATTGGGACCGATACGATTGAGTTTATCGTTGCCCGTGGAATGGGTACGGCGATCTCGTATGTTCCGATTTACGTCGAAGCGAATCATTTGGTGGGGGATATCAACGACGATGAGTTATTTCCCAAAGCGTTGGCAGTCACCGGATATACGTTTGCATTAGTTGCAGTATCAAACGGTGCCGCCATTACGAGCGGCACCGTTACTTTGAAGATTACCAAGGATGGTGGAACTCAGGGAACGCTCAGTGGATCAGCAACGCACGAGGGTAACGGGCAGTGGAGTATTAATTTAACGTCAACCGAAATGGATGCAGACGTGGTTGGACTGGCAATCACCCATGCTTCTGCTGTGCCGGTTTACAAAACATTCCGCACAAGATGACAGAGAAAAAGAAACGCCGCAGACCTGGGTGGGCTTTGTTTATCGACAGGCTCAGACGTGATGGGAAGTATAAGGCGTACCGTAAGTACTATGATGCCAACCGTGAGGAAGGTCAGAGTAATCATACGGCATCGTTTAATGCCTGTTTAAGTATGGGCTACGAGGGGCCGGACGTGGAGCGAAAGCTTCACGATGAGTATTTGCTTAAGCAAAGCTTTTTAGAGAAGAGGGAACTGCATCAGTCCGAAATGGATCTGAATGCAGACGAAGAGAAACAAATAGAGCTAAGCCGTGTGCTTGGCGAATTTGATGTCAGCGAGTCCAGCCTGCCGGAGGACATCGCCTGGTCTTATCACAACTTGCATAAGGCCAAAGGCGAGGTAGAGGAGTGGCTGATAACACCTGAGGATGCACCTTCGCCTGGGGGTTGGTCGATGTTGGTCTGGGCAGTTGATAACACAACGAAGTTTATGGAGTTGGTTATCAGGGAACAGATGAAGATCAATGCTCAGCAGGAGCAGGATACAGGGATGAAAGCCACTGAACACAGTATTGAGCAGATAGCTCAGATGATCAGTGCTTTAGATTAGGACATACAATGCTGCGAAAACTTTTTTTGATTACCGGTATCGGTTTCTTCGTAATAAATCTGTCGCTTAATGGCATAGCCGTTTACAAGCAGTACAAGCAGGTACGCATCATGCTTGATGTGCAGCGTGCAATGCAGCTTCAGATGGAGTATTACGAACGCAATACACCGGAAGATCCACGTAGTCGAACGCTTTGACCGAACTGTATCAGCAGGTTCCCAAAACGCTTAAGGAAAACCTTGAGTATCGCAGTGACCTGCTTAAATGGGCAGACACTCTTGATAAGCAACGTATCTTGTATACGGCTTGCAGCGAGGACATTTTGTTCTTTATCAATGCGTTCTGCTGGCTATATGAACCACGATCATCACGACTGGTTGGTACGACCAGTAACGTGATTCCGTTTATTACGTATGACTATCAGGACACCGCATTTGTTCAGATGAATCAGGTGCTTGGTGGCAGGGATATTGGCATCGAGAAGTCTCGTGACCTTGGTGCAACGTGGATGTTCCTCACGTTGTTCTTTTACCATTGGATGTTCAAACCCTTCAGCAGTTTCGGCATTATGAGCCGAACTGCTGATCTGGTGGATAAGCCAGGTAAGAAGGATACGCTCATGTGGAAGCTGGACTTCTTACTTACCGGTGATGGTCGGGTCGGTGGATTGCCACCGTGGATGCGTCCGAAGAATGTCTATCGCAGCGTAATGCTGATGGAGAACAGAGATAACGGCAGTACGTTTGAAGGGGCCAGTACGACAGAGGATGCATTCCGTGGTGGTCGTAAGAAGGCCATTGGTATCGATGAGTTTGCAGCATTCCCAAAGGGTGATGATTACAAGAGTCTGGCAGCAGCTCAGCATGCAACGGATTGCCGTATCTTTGTGTCCACACCTAAGGGGGCCAGTGGTGCTTACTACGATGTGATGCATCAGCCGAGCAACATTGAGAAGATCATCCTTGATTGGAAGGATCACCCTGACAGACGGCCTGGGTTATACACCAGCGATGAGGGTGATCTGAATGTCATCGATAAGGATCATCCGTTTGAAGAAGGCTATCCGTTTGTGCTGGATGGCAAAACCCGAAGCCCGTACTACGACAAGGAATGTATGCGGCCTGGTGCAACACCACAGAGTATTGCTCAGGAGCTTGACCGTGATTACGGAGGAAGTGAATACCAGATCTTCGGCAAGGATCTTTACGAAGCAGCGCGTTCGTCCATATTGCGACCTTATGGTCGGGGGATTCTATATTATGACGAAGAGACACTTGACCCAGACTTCAACGAAACCGAGGACGGACCACTCCGACTCTGGTGCCACCGAAACGCCAATAATGAGCCACTGGCTTCAGGCCAGTATGTTGTCGGTTGCGATATTGCTGCCGGACTTGCTGGCAGCTACAGCTCTAATTCTGTTGCCGTTGTTATGGATCGCGTTACTAATGAGCAGGTTGCGGAATACGCAACGAACAGTTTAAGGCCGGAAGTCTTTGCAGACTATGTGATTAGTTTGTGCCGGTGGTATCGCAGTGCCTATCTGATCTGGGAAATGAATGGTGCACCTGGTGGTGCATTTACCCGACAGGTACTGGATCGTGCCTATCCCAACATCTATTACCGTAATGTTGAGAATCGGGCGTACAAAAAGAAGACAAAAAATCCTGGGTGGTATAGCAACGAGAAGAACAAACTTGCTGTTCTTTCCAATTTATCTAACGCTATACAATCAGGAGAGATGACCATTCGCAGTGATAAGCTGCTCGATGAGTGTCGTCAGTACGTCTACAAGGACGGAAAGGTCGTACACTCACGCAGCGTGAAGACACAGGATGATTCATCTAAAGGACAGGCGCACGGGGATAGAGTCATAGCTGCTGCAATTTGCTGGCATGCTGTTAGGGAAAGACCTCCGCTTCCGGTTGATCGGGAGTTCGGTGAGGAGGAGGCACCTCATGGCAGTATTGCTTGGAGATTGAAGGAGCGTAAACAGCGTAAAGCTGCCTTTTACTCTGACAAGTGGGCCTGATGAATCCTAATAATGAACTAGACAGGTCGCGTCTGCTAAAGGCGATTGACCATTCTACACGCGCGTTAAAACCATTTAGAGAAGTACGTAACCGGTTTGTAAAAGATTACGCCGGTAGCTATTACGGGATCAACGCAAACAAAGATCCTGTGCCTGAAGTCGTTATGAATCTGATGTATCAGACGGCTGAAACGTACACCATGGCTCTCGCAGCAAATCGTCCCAGAGTTCTGATTACCAGTAAGCATCCTGAGCTGAACTGGTTTTCACATCAATTTCAGGTTGGCCTAAACAATCTGATTAATGAAATTCACCTTGAGACGATTTTGCGTAAAGCAGTGCTTGAGGCTTTTTTCTGTATTGGCGTTGTCAAAGTTTATTCAGCTGACGCTGGTCTGGTGAAGCTTGAGGGTGAAGACGAATGGGTTGATCCAGGTAAGCCATTTGCAGAGAACATCTCGCTCGATGACTTTGTCTACGACACCCGAGCTACCGAATGGCGAAAGATACGTTGGGCACTGAACAAGTATCGCCTGCCAATGAAAAAGGTTTTAGAAGATCCTGGTTATGACCAGTCGATTCTTAAGACGCTTGATCCCACAAGTAAGTTTCCGAACTGGGAGGATATGGAGGGTGAAGAGGCAGTCCGTGACATGATGAAGGGCGACCGCTCTCATAACGATATGGAGAAATCCATTGACCTCATGGATGTCTGGTTACCGCGCGAGAAGCTGATCGTTACACATGCGGTCGGGCGCAACACGCCTCCGCTGAGAGTCGTTGAGTGGGACGGGCCTGAGAATGGCCCGTTCCACACTCTCAGTCTTACCACTGATGTGCCGGATCACATCATGCCTGTATCACCGGCAATGAACCTTAAGAGTATGCATGACATCATTAATGGTTTGCTGAGGAAACAGAAGCGACAGGCACAAAGACAAAAGGATATTCCCTTTTATCAAATGGGACATCACGAGGATGCGCAGCGTCTGGAGCGTGCAAGTGATGGTGAGTGGACGCGAGTTGATAACCCTGAAGCTGTGAACGTGCTGAAGATGGGTGGTGTTGATCAGGGTAATCAGGCATACGGGCACATGATGCGGGATCTGTTTGATCGCATGGCCGGTAATCTTCAGATGATGGCAGGGCTTGGGCCAACAGCTGATACCCTTGGGCAGGATCGTTTGATCCATGGTGCAGTAAATAAGCGTGAAGCCAACATGCAGTATCGCACGGTCTCCTTTGCCAGCAACATCTGTCAGGATCTCGGCTGGCTGTTGTGGATGGATCAGACCAAAGAACTGCCTGGTGATTATACGTTTGCCGGTGCGACGGTGGATATGACGTGGACACCGGAGATGCGGGAGGGTGATTTCCTTCAGTACAACTTTGAGGTCGAACCGTTCTCGATGATGTACAAGTCTCCGAGTGAGAGACTACAGAACATCAGCAACTTCATACAGCAGATTGCACTGCCAATGCAGCCGATGATGGAGCAGTACGGCGGTACGCTGGACATTCAGGAGCTGGTCAATATCTACAGCGAACTGATGGATGTCCCACGTCTTAAGAGCATTGTCAAATTCCAAGAGCCGAAAGAGGACAGGCCTGGGCCTAATCCGGAGCAGCCACCAAAACCATCAGTCACGGTACGGGAGAACGTCAGACGTAGTGTTCCAACCGGTGGTACAGAGAAATCCAGAAGTAATGTCATGCAGCAGATTTTACAGGGCGGTCAGCCCAATCAGCAGCAGATGGGTCAGATGGGTCGTGAGAAAGCCACGTAGGAGGTAGCTATGCCAAAAGTCGGAAAGAAGAAGTTCAGTTATTCAAAGAGCGGTCGTGCCGCAGCGAAGCGTTATGCAAAGAAAAGCGGTAAGAAGGTTAGCCGGAGGAAGAAGTAATGCCAGTCAAACGTGAATGGCTTTGGACTGATGCGGATGGTGTGAACCGTTGGCACGACTATCCCGAACCTGATCCGAGGAAATCCAAAAGCACCGAGGTGGGATTCGGTGCGAAAGGTTGGGCAACCGGACTGAGCAGTGATTCAGCCGGTGTACCAAGCAGACAAATCGGTGAGTTCAGGGAAGACGCACAAAAGAATGGCTTCACCGGAGTTGACTTTACCAGTGATGGTACAGCTGTATTTAGTTCACGCGCGGAGCGAACACGTTACCTAAAGCATCGCGGTTTATATGACCGCGATGCTGGTTATGGTGATGCAGCTCCACGTACTCATTAAAGCAAGGAGAGGGGTCCATGGCTGACGAAGAAATTATTTTGACCGATCAGGATGAAGCAGTCATCGCTGAGTTAGAAGATGACGAGATTGAAGAAAATGATATTGGAGGCAGCGAGCCAATATCTGAGGATGAAACAAGTGAGGTCGCGGAGGATATCGCTGACGACCTCTCGTTATCAGATCAGACGTTTAATCCTGATTTGATTAATCGTGCTGAGGTTTACGGATTTAATCCGGATGACTTTCAGAACGAAACTGCACTGAGACGTGTCGTTGAAGGTTTTGATCAGGGCAACGCAATGCTCGATCAGTACCAGCAGTGGTCACATCAGTCGCAGCCGCAGGCAGTGCAACCACCTGGTGATGAACAAATTCCGTCAGGTAATAACACGCTTGCACCCTTTCAGGTAAATCTGGGAGATGAGTACGACGAGGATTTCAAAGCCGCTATTAATGGACTCGCATCACAGATGCACAGCCAGTACAGCGAAAACTTTGATGTGCTTGCCAGAACTTTACTAGATCAGCAGGGCGTAATTGATCAGTACCAAAGTGTACGGAATTCAGAACAAGCTCAGGCTGAGATAGACCATTTCGATAATCTCGTAGGAGAAGTCGGTAACAGCGATCTGTTTGGTGACAGTAACTATATGGAGTTAGATCCATCCAGTACTGAAGCACAGAACAGAGAGAAGTTATTTACACAAATGGAAGTAATGGCAAACAGCTTCGCTCAGATGGGACAGCCGGTTCCACCGGATGACCAGCTTATCGATCAGGCATACCGTTCTGTTTTTGGTAACGAAATTGATGACCAAAACCGACGCAGTTTTAACGACAAAATGAGGAAGGCCAGCTCACGCAGGCTTGGCGGTGGAGGCAGCACCAAACAGGTAGCAGCCGAATCCGATCCGAATGACATGGTTAATGACGCTGCACTTAAGGACGTATTCGATGGATACCTCCGAGAGAACGGCGAACTGTGACGGTTTGATATATAAGGAATTGAGCCATGGCTTTAATGCCTGACCAATTAGACGACTTTGTCAATTTGACATTGCAATCGTTTAAGCGAAAAAGCTGGATTGATCTTTCATTAGATCAACAGCATCACATTTTTGCTTCCAAGTTTCTCAGTGGTAAAACCCGTACTCCGTATCAGGGTGGACACCAACTGAATTGGAAGGTGCAAACAAGTAACACCGGTACGGCGAAGTACAGTGAACTGTACAGCGTTGATGCTACATCGGTAAAAGATCTGACCACAGAAGCGAAACAGCCTTTCTGTAAACTGACAGCTAACTTCAGCTACGACGTTCACGAGGACAGCTTCCAATCAGATCGTGAAACGATCATCCGAGAAATCGATGTTCGTCGTCACTCGATGTACAACGATGTCTTTGAACTGGCTGAGACTTCTCTGTGGACAGCTCCAAGCTCGGACACAGAGTCTCCACGTAAGCCGTCCGGAATTCCGTTCTGGATTCAAAAATCCGCAACGACACCAGCTGGTGGATTTACCGGTGGTAATCCCTCAGGTTTTTCAAACGGTGCTGCTGGTATTAATACCAACACAGTATCCGGATGGAAGAACTGGTCGTTTAACTACACTTCGGTAAGTCGTGATGACATGGTAGCCAAAGCTCGCAAGGCTATTGAGTTTACTCACTTCCAAGCACCGAAGCAGTTTAACGAAATTGGTGGCGGTAAGAGCGACAGCGACTGGATGTTCTTCACCACGTACAACGTGTTGGAAGATCTTGAGAAGTTGTTGGAATCCCGTAACGACAATCTCGGCGTTGATCTCGCTAAGTACGCAGGCGCAGTAACCCTTAAGGGTAATCCTGTGATCTGGGTTCCGTACTTGCAGAACAACGATTCTTCAAACCCGATCTACGGTGTTAACTTCCGTGTGTTCTCCCTTTACTACAAAAAGGGATTGGACATGTTAGTACATCCACCGCAGAGTTCGGCACGCCAGCATACTGTCAGGGAAGTACACCTTGATAGCTGGTTTAACTTCATCTGCTTAAACCGACGACGATGCTTCGTTGGTTATGTGGCCTAATAAAAAGGAGAGGTGATCAAATGGGTGACCTTTATACAAAACCGCAGGCAGGTAGTAGTTACATCCGCCGAGGCCTGTCTCCTAATATCTGGGGCCAAGCTCCTATCACTGAAATCAACAATGGTGGTTTGAGTGCTGGGTTTGGCTTTGTCGATGACTTTTTAACTTTTGACGATGAGAACAAGTGGGTTCTGACGCAGGCAACTGCCGGTACCGCCGCACTTGATGCTGCCGCCAAGGGTGGAGTGCTTTTGCTCGATGCAGCAAGTAGCACTGACAACCAAGGTGTTCAGATTCAAATGGGTGGAGCCGCCGGAGCTAGCAGCTTTATTGCTAGTGCCGACAGCAAGATCTACTACGAAGCTCGCGTCAAGATCGCAGATATCGGTACGAGCGGAAGCGATACCGGCAACTTAGTTGTCGGTCTGGCTGAAGTGGATACCACGGTCCTAGCGTCAGGTGCAAACTCGACTGCTAACCATATCTGCTTTGAGCACCTGGATGATGATGGTGCCGTTGATTTCCACAGTGAGAAAGCTGGTAGCCGTGATAGCTCCACCGGTCTTCACACTTTGGCAGACGGTACGTACTTCAAACTGGGCTTCATAGTTGACGGCCTTACCAGTATCACGCCTTACGTGAATGGTATTGCTAAAACTGCTCACACTACACAGATTCCAATCGTTGCAATGACACCTACGTTTGTGTGTCATTCAGCCGGAACAACCGATCCGATTGTCCATGTGGACTGGGTCGCTTGCTATCAGGTTGAGTCGATTGCGAACTAACGTATCCTGTGCGCTTTAGACCTGCGGGGCGACTGTAATGGTCGCCCCGCTAGTCTATTTTTTTGAGGGGTTAAGGTATGGAATATTTCTTACAAGAGATGGTTGAGGCAACAAACGACAGTCTTACAGACAAGCAAATTGAAGTCCTTGAGGATGCACATCGTTTGTATCACCAGCGACATAGCGGCCCGTTAGCGTGGCCGCTTCAGGTTGTCTTAGTAACGCTCGCTAAACATTTGCCAGACGTAAAGCCAGACATAAAGAAAACAACGATCAAAAAAGCAAGTAGCAGGTCAGTTGAATGAGCTTTGTCCGCAATGAAGCAGTAACAGGCTTTACATTCGGTATGGTCAATGCGACCTCCGGTGCAGCCCTTACTGGTGTAGCCAGTGCGATAGGCAAGTATCACACCAAGGATGGTGGGTCACAAGCTGCTCTATCTGGCACCATTGCGGAAGAAGGCAACGGACAATACTCGATAAACCTCACAGCCACTGAGATGAACGCCTCAGTGGTTGGTTTGCTTTTTACGCACTCCAGTGGTGTACCGGTCCAATTTACGATCAAAACCTTAGGATCACCGGCAGACACCAGCACGGAGAGCACGCTAAGCCTGAGCCTTACCGATCTACGCAAGGAGGTTGGGTGGTTCTGGCTTGGTGAAAGAACCAGCAGCAACTGGTCTAGTGATGAAACAACTCAGATTGATGAGATCATTAATAGTGGGCTGCGTCAGTTCTATCACCCTGTGCCTGGTCCCAATGCTCCCAAGGGACATAAGTGGAGTTTCTTAGAACCCACGACGACACTGGCAACGGTGGCTGACACAGAGAACTACACACTCAGTGCTAACTTCGGTGGGATAATCGGTCCGTTAACGTATGCCAATACAGACAATCGCTGGTTTCCAATTGAGATCACAGGTGAGAATCGAATCAGGATTCTACGACAGCGTGATTACTCGGAAACAACCACCGATCCTAAGTTAGCTGCCATCAGACCCATCAGTTCTGATGGCGGCAATGGTCAGCGTTTTCAGCTGATGCTATGGCCCACGCCTGACAAAGCATACACGCTCAGCTATCGCTACCATGCTTTACCGAACAAGCTAACTGCGGCAAAGCCATATCCACTTGGTGGAGAGGCGCATGCAGAAACAATCTTGGAGAGCTGTTTGGCTGTTGCGGAAAGTCGAATGGATAACGTAGCCGGTATTCATTCAGCAGCATTTCAACAACGTCTTGCAGCATCGATTACATACGACCAAGAGATGAACACACCAGAACGCATGGGATACAACGGCGATGGCAGTGAGGCTGCAATGTTAAGCGAGCAGGCTAACCGTTCTCTTAACGGAGACATCGTTAAGTACAACAGCAACGTCTTTTACGACACCAATCCATAGGATTAGCAAATGTATAGCACACCACAAAACGCAGTTATCACAAGCCTCGGTGTTGACAGCAGCTTAGCTGACAGTGTCTCGGTTGTGTTTAAGGGGTTTACCAAGGGGGTGATGCTGGTTCCAAGTGGAAGCAGTATCAACACGCTTACGTATTACGTTAGCAGCACGCAGGGTGGAACTTATATCCAGTTGTACAACAGCAGTGGTGCGGTCAGCACAACTGTAGCAGCTGGTAGAGCGTATCCGATGCCAAGTGAGGTTGAGGGTGCAGCTTTTCTGAAACTCGTAGGCAATGCCGATGGCGTTGTCGATTTACACCTTATTAGTTCTTAGGAGCAGCGATGTCAGGACACAACGTATTACAACAAATTGCCGATACAACGGAACTGGAGATCCTTGATCCAGGTAGTGGTGGAACGATCCCCGTTGATCGCTCGATGGGAATCTGCCCTGTGGTAACCGGTGGTGCTGAAGCACGTAAGATCGCTTCCCCAGCTCGTGCAGGGATCATCATTACTGTCTGTTTAAAAACAGATGGTGGTAATCTCACAATCACTGGTGAAGGTACAGAGATTATTAACTCCGGATCAGGTTCAGAAACCACCGCTGTAATGGCAGACGCTGGTGATGTTCTCACGTTGATTTCTATCAACAAGGGAACAAGTATCATCTGGGCAGTCATCGCAAACCACGGAGCTACCCTTAGCTAATGGCACGTAGACAGACTCGTTTCGATATGCCATGGCCGCAAGGCGGGCTGGTTGAGGCGACTGGCTATGAGTCACAGCCAAGGGGTACGTCCGTTGATGTTCAGAATGTACGTGCATTTGAACCAACGACAGGGCGTAGCCGTGGTGGTCAACGAGCAGGACTGGCGAAATATGTAAACGCCAGAACTGCTGATGGTAAGGTTCAGGACATCGGTCAGGTCGTCGGCAGAGACACCCCTTCTGATCAGAATGAGGTGGGCGCAAGGACTGTCGTTACATATGCCGTAACCAATGGTACGGTTGCTAAGGTGACTGATAGTGCGTTTACGACAGCCACCAACGGGTCAGGTGCCCTTAGTAGTTCTGTACCAAACATCTTCTCAGCTGAACTGTTTGGGGTGGTGTACTTTGCAGATGGTGCGAGTACCAAGCAGTACACCGCATCTACTAATACAGTAGCAACGTGGAGTGCATCCAGTGGCTCATTGCCTATTGATAGTAGCAATGAGCCTAGACTGATTGAAACTTGGCGAGGTCGTATCGTTTGTTCCGGTGTAAGTAGTGACCCTCATAACTGGTATATGTCAGCAATGGGGGATGCTCGCAATTGGAACTATTCACCCACAACGACATCTAGCACACAAGCTGTAGCTGGTAACAACGCTGACGCTGGTAAGAGTCAGGACATCATCAATGCCATGTGCCCGTACAGCGATGATGTGCTGATCTTCTTTGGTGACCACAGTATCTGGCAGATGTCCGGCGATCCCATGGAAGGTGGTCGACTGGATAATATCAGCACCACAATCGGAGCACCGTTTGGCCGACCTTACTGCAAGAGTCCCGAGGGAGTTCTGTACTTCTTTGGAAATCAGGGTGGTGTATTTCAGATGAGGCCCGGGCAGTCACCTTCCAACATTACTGAGCGCAGCATTCAGGAGCGAATGAATCAGTACAATGCGAACACGACAAGTGTTCGTATGGTGTGGAGCGACAGAGAGCGAGGCTTCTATGTCTTTCTAACTCCACTCGGTGGTGGTGCAACCACTAACTACTTCTATGACATTCGTAATGAAAGCTGGTGGGCAGATAAGTTTGCCACCAATACTCATAACCCTGTGTGTGTTCACCTGTTTGATGGTGATGAAGCAGGAGATCGTACTGTCTTAATGGGCGGTCAGGACGGTTATGTACGCACGTTTGATTACGACACACCAGCCAAGGCAGACGATGGTGTAGCCATTGATAGCTATGTCTGGTTAGGGCCGGTTTCCTTAACAAACCGGCCCAAGTTAATGCTGACTGAAATGAAGGCAGCGGTAGCAACAGGTAGCAACCCAGTGACGTTTGATGTGTACGGAGCCGAAACAGCAGAAGCTGCAAAAGCTGGTAGCAGCAAGGTTAGCGGTACATGGGTAGCTGGCAGAAACAAGAGTGAGCGACGGAGAGCCGTTGGTCACGATCTTTTTATACGTTTACGAAATAACACTGACGCGCAAGCTTGGGGATATGAATTCCTTGGCTTGGAACTAAACAGCTTTGACGGTCCCCGTCAGAGACAATGGTAGGTGAATTATGACAGTCCTTAATACCCCCGAACAACAAGCAGCTACGCAAAGAGCTTTTGACATGCTTAATAGGTTGAGAGGGTTCCAAGGTGCATCTCGCTTTGATGCTGGTGGCATGGGTGGCGGCATGGGCGGTTCCTTTGGCATACACGGTGGTGCTAACGCAGGCCCCATGGGCGGCATGGGTGGCTTCGGAGGTGGTGCTGGTTTCGGTGGCATGGGTGGTGGCATGGGTGGTGGCATGGGTGGTGGCATGGGTGGTGGCATGGGTGGGTGATGGAAGATCCAGCACCACGTAGGCGTAGGACTGGCGGCGGTGGTGGCGGTGGAGCCGGTGGTAGAGGAGGCCATGATATCACAGGCCAATGGAATCCTAACCAGCCTGCTGGTGTATGGTCTGCGAGAGGGCAAGGCGGCGGCATGGGAGGCATGGGTGGCGGTGCCGGTACCGGCGATATGTTTGGCAACCCTGGGACTCCTATGAGCGGCGGTATGGGAGGTGGCATGATGGGTGGCATGGGAAGTCCCATGGGTGGCGGAATGATGGGTGGAGGTATGGGTGGCGGTGCCATGGGTGGCGGTGGTGGCGCAGCTGGTCAGGTCGAGCGCAATAGTGTCTCGCAAGGCACCTATCAACCACAACAGGGCGCACGCGCAGGACTCGGTCAGCCAATGCAATCACGGACAGCTGTTGTATCTGGTAATCAGCAGGGAACGGTTGGTGGTGCGTTTAACAACCAACCCTCAGCCGAATCCGATATGAGCGATTCACCTGATGTCGGTGGCGGTATGGGCACAGCCAGAGCAGGTGGAGGTTTCAACAGAAGACCTCCCCAGAATTTCGGACCCACTGGTGGATTTAGCACAGCAACCAGAACACAAGACCTTGGTAGTCCCACGGGTGGTGGTGGTACAGGTAGTGACGGTAGGCCTATCGGAGGTGGACCAATGGGAGGTGGGCCGATAGGACAACCATCTCCGATGTCACCTACTCCACAGCCAACGGCTCCACCGAGCTACGGCGGTGGTTTTGGAATGATGTCTCCCTATGGTGGTCAACAGCCGGAAATCAATCAGGACTTTAGCTTTAGCAGTAACATGTTCGGGCAGAACCCCATGATGCAGATGGCTCAGAAGCAACCTAAAGCTCGTCAGTTTGCCCCAAGGCAGGGACGATCACAATCCAGAACGATTGGCAATCTGGCTAACCTCGCACGGCAACGTAGAAACCTGAGGTTCGGATGGGGTTAATAGAAGGACATCCACGTACTCCTGGTCTTAATGCCAGAGCACGACGTGGTTCAGCAAAACTAAGCACAACAGATCCAGATTTGGTTCAGTTGCAGGGTACGTTCATTGTGAACATATATACCGATCTAGCTGGCGTTGGAACGCACGGTGAGATTGCATTGTACAAACCGGCTGGGAATCCATATCTCGTAATACATTACAGCGGTACTTGGTATACATCAGCTGGAGGAGCGATCAGTTAGATGGTTGTAAATAAAGATAGAGCCGGAAGACTGCTAGATGCTGACGGTCAAAGATATATCAAAGGTGACCGTTACGGTTCTCGTAGGGTTGTGGGAGGCCTTTCGCACGCCAAGCGTAGGTCTGATAGAGCGGAAAAATATGATCGTGGCAGGGCTGAGGGCTGGGGTGAAGCGAGGAAAGAACGTGATCGTCTAGGGGCAGAACTAGCTGTTTTGAAACAGAAGCATCCCTCTTGGGATGATATGGATTCAAAGACATGGTATGAAGTGGATAAGGCGCAACAGGCGTTCAATAAATCCCGCGAGAAAGAAGTAAGGCTCAGATACAAAAACATTCCTAATGGTGGTGCGAAAACTGCACAGGCACTAGAGGATCTATCGGAAGTAGATGGTGATTTCAAAGGCTACTATGACAAAATCCAAAATCAGAATGTAGCACAATACGGTAGGAAAGACGTTGAACTAAGTGCAGCACAGCAAGCTGAGAGAGATAAAGTAGACGCAGAAGGCAGGCGTTCATCGTTTTTGGAAAGCAAGTGGAGAGACTCAGAGCAAGCCTTTGCCGAAAGAGCTAAGTCCTACAGTGACGTAGATCTACATTTAAAAAGGAAAGCCCGAGATAAGAAGATATTTGATGAGGCCGTCAAGCGTGGTGAAGACGGGCAACTTGCAGTCACAAATGCCCAAAAGAAGAGAATGCAGGTAGGGCGTGACAATCGAGAGAGTGGCCTTAAGAATCTACCAGATTGGGCAAAAGGCAAAGGCACAGATGCTGAGCTTAAGGCAGCAGAACAGCAGTGGTTGAAAGATAAAGAATCAGACCAGTTAGCCAGACGCAAGCATCGTGAGGAGAGCCAGTCGGAATTAGAAGAACTCGACGCTCTGAAATTAAATAAATGGAAGCGAGATCCGAAAAATAAAAAAGTAGACGTGCGTCATAACTATTCTCGCATTGCTGACAGTCTCAAGTTGAAATCTAAAAAGTTTACTGGCACAAGTAATCGTGGAAATGTCGGTGGAAAGTATACAAAAGACGTAGCGTCGGCTGCGCAAAATGCTCAGTCCTATTTCCAAGGCAGGGAAAAAGCAGATAAACCGGCAAAACCGACTCTCGCAGATCGTTACAAAAGTGAGTTTGGTAACAAGTTACCATCGCAACTGTCCGGCAGAGAGAAAATCAGGGCACGGAATTTATTTAACAAGCTAAATAATTCACAACAGAAATCTATTAACCAATCTGTGGTGCAACAACCACAACAATCGCAGCAGCCTCAGCAAACGCAACAACCGCAGCAACAGCCAAGCCCGCTTAAGAGCATTGCTCAGCAAGCTGAAGGTCAACAACCACAGCAGTCGCAGGCTCCGGCTAAAGTCCAGCAGCCAACGGAAACACCGGAAGTGCGTCCACCTCTTGGAGCACTTAGAGACACGCTAGAGCAAGCGGGTCCCGAGAACCAGAGACAAGATCAACCAGCCCAACAGCCTGCCCAATTAAGGCAGGCTGTGGAAGGTCAAACACAACCAGCTACACAGCAACCAACCCAACAGCCAAGGACAATTGGTATGGCTAGAGATAACGCACGAGACAGAGCAGATCAAACAAGATGGCCGACAAGTCGTCATCAAAATCCATGGAACCTGCCTGATAACCGAGGAGGTCGTACCGGTCGCAGAGGTGATCGTCCGGACATACCTGGCAAAGCTGACTGGCAGGACCGCAGAAGTGCAATCGCTGATTCAAACCTATCACCACTGCAAAAGCTATTAGCTAACATCGTCGATGAATATCGTGGCGCGAGAGAACGTGGTCTGGCTGGTAACCTTGAGCGTGAGCGTCAGTTGCGTACCGGCTTCGATGAGTTGGGTAATCAGGCTGAATCAACCCTCGGCAACCTGATGGGTGGTTATAAGGATCTCGGATCACGATTGGGTGGATTGACATCTAAGAATATGGAATCAATCGGTCGCCTCTTCAGTGGTGAACGTGGTGGAATCCTCGGTCGTGGTGAGAACAGATTGCAGGATCTACTAAAACGATACGATGCATCTAGTGGTCGAATTGGTGATGCTGTGCAGGGTAACGTAGGCCAGATCGGTGATCTTGCCAGACAACAGGCTGACCCTGTGCTTGGTGAATTCCGAGAGGGCTTGGGAGCACAACAACGTGGATTTGAGCAACTCGGCAGAGGGCAGCAGGACTTGATCGGGCGTGGTGGCGAATCCTTGTTGGAGAATCTGCGTGGTCGCACAGCCGGTCAGCTCGGTGCTCACGATGCAGCTGGTGGATCACTTGCTGGATTAGTCGGGGAGGCGCGTGGTCAGGAGCGTGGTGAATACGGACAGGCTGCTACCGAGGCAGGCGGTCGTTATGGCGACCGCTTAACCGAAGGCATGGATATGCTTAAACGGCTCGGTGAAGGTAGAAGAAAAGATATCAACCGATCTTTCGATGATCGGCTGAAACGTGACATCAGTCGTGCCGAACAGGATATGGTTCGACGAGGACTTGGTAACACCACAGCCCGAGCGAACATGATCCGTGGTCTGAGAGAAGGCAGCATGCGTGAGAGAGAAAGCGCGTTAGGCCAACTCGATGATAACCTTAGAGCACAACAGGCAAGCCAGTTTGCTCAGCTTAGTGGTGATCAGCAGCGTGCAGTGGATGCGTTGCAACGTAGTGGACTTGCCGCTGGCACAGCACTTGGCAGTGCAGGCATGGGCGCACAGATGCAGAATGTGCTTGGTAAAGTTGCTTCAGGCGAACGTCTAACGGGTGCTGAATCTGATGCATTAGCACGTATGAACGCTGCACGAGAAGGTGCAAACCTTCAAACAGGACTAGCTGGTCTTGGTGATCTGGCACAAGGTAATCGGGCATTACTAAGTAGTGGTGGTCAGTTCGGTCAGCAGGCACTCGGTGGGCAGATAGGACAACTGGGTCAGGGGCTTGGTGCAAATGTAAGTCTGATGGGACAAGGCCTTGGTGCCCTTGGTGCGGGACGACAGCAGTTGACAGGTATCGATGCTCAGTTAGGCGGTCAGGGGCTTGGTGCCCTGACCGGCCAGCTTGCTGCAAATCTAAGTGGTCAGCTGAATCTTGGTCAGAGTGGTCTTGGTGCATTTGAACGTGGTGGCCGAGACATCAGTCAGATTGGTAAAGAGAAGCTTGGAATGATCGAGCGTATCCAAGACGAATACCCAAGCCAAAAGGATATCACTGATCTGCTACTTAACTTTGGTGCATCGGGTGCCGGAGCTGGTGGCGGTGGAGTTGGTGGTATCGGTGGCAGCGGTGGTAAACCAATCAACATCGGATCGCCAACGATGCCAGGCGGTGGATTCCCAAGGCCACAGTTCCCAATGCCTGGTGGTGGAGGACAAGGTGGTGGACAAGGTGGTGGACAAGGTGGTGGACAAGGTGGTGGCGGTGGCCCTGCCACGGCACCAACGCTTCCCACCCCAACGTCGGGAGTCCCAGGCGGCGCAGCTGGTGGTAGTGGTGGTGGATTTGCAGGCGGTGCTGGAGTGCCTGGATCGTCTGGTGGCATCACGCCAATCATACCTGGTCAAACTGGTGCAGGCCAAAACGCTCCTGGTGGCTATGTGCCTGGTAGTTCGCAAGGGCCACCGACAACTACAGGTACTGGTACGGGAGGAGGAGCAGGTACAGGGACTGGTACTGGTGGTGGTACAGGTACTGGTACTGGTGGAGCTGGTACTGGAGGAGCAGGTACTGGTGGAGGTTTAGGCCAACGCATCGGTGATTACTTTTCACCTATCGCCAGAACCGCTGCCGGATTGTATGGCGGAATGACTGAAGCTGCTCAGAATGCTCAGAACCAAGGCGGCACTTACGGCGCAAACAACGAGGTAATGAACAAGATGCGTCAGATGCTTGGAAATCCAAACGCCCCTGCTACATCTCAAAATTGGACGCAACCCTTTAGCGATGCGTTAGGCGGACTAGGCCAGTCTGTCGGTGACTTCGGCGAAGATCTGAAGAAAAGAGGCGAGGAAGGAATGGCTGGTCAACAACCACAAAACCCACAAGATGGAGATCCGACGCTCAGAGGTTGGCGAGATGTCTTTAATCAACCTCGCGGTGAACAACAAGGAGGTTGGATGGATCGCGCTAAAGAAATCCTCAATCAACCTCGTGGTGAAACACAAGGAGGGTGGCAAGATGTCTTCAATCAACCTCGTGGTGAAACACAACAACCATGGTTTGATCCTTCGACTCTTCCACAAAGTGAGTTAGAGCAAATGCAAGGTGAAGGATCTATATATGGCCAAGGCGGTATACCTGCTGGGCCACCTCTTGGTGATAAACCATTACCAAAGACCGAAGGTCCCGATCATACCCTGCCACGCCCTAGAGCTGATCAGTTTGATCCGCAAGGAAGACCGAAGTCAAGGAATATCTTGCAGTGGATGCGGGATCAATTAATTAAACAGCAAAACACCGGTTACAGACCATCGCAGGCTGACCCATACGCTAGTGATTCTTATCCACAGTTAAGAGTCCGATAACGGAAATGACAAGGAATAGATAACAATGCCGATTGTCTATAAGCATGAGCCGGATATTGCACCTGTTGGGGCAGCTGCCTTTGCAACCGGACAGATGACCTACCAGAATCAGCGTAGGCGGGAGTTAGAAGAACTCGCTATGCGTGCTGCCTCCCTAAGGCAGCAACGCTCTATTGCTGAAGGTCAGATGGTTCAGCGTCAGAACATGGCGAATCAGGATGTGGCAGAACGCATCTATCGTCAGCAAATGGGGCACATGCAGAACATGCAGTCGCTCGGGTTTCAGGCGCAGAACAGACGGGAGATGTTCGATCTCGGTTTAGATCAGGACGACAAACATCACCAGCAACGATTAGAGCAAAACGCTGAGTTCTTTAAACAGCGACAGCAGTATTCTGTACAGCAGGCACAACAGAATGCCCAGCTGCAAACACGCCAGCAAACGATCACTAACACGAGACAACGATACCAGAAGTTCTTTAATAATTTAAATCCGCAGGGTATCAATCAGGCGCAGACAATCATCGGGCAGATATCACAGTGGCAGACGGCAACCAATGTAAACCCACAACAGCAACAAACTGCTATCAACCAGCTGGTCACACAGCTCGACGGTATTACCAAAGACCCACTGAATTTAATAAACGCACAAGATGTGCCTGGTAGAATTGCCGACCACAAGATGTCGGATGACGGTATTAATCACCAGTACCAAATGAAAACAGTTGCTCCTGGTGACTATGAATACAGTCCTAAGCTGGAGTACCGCAAGCCGAAGATGGATACCATTCAGGGTCCAGACGGTGAGGAGGAAGTCCATGCAAAGGATGCTCAGGGTAATCCTTTATATGAAGATGCGACCTTTACAAATCCTTACGAGTGGCAGGAGCACTACACCAAGACATACCCGATGAACGATGGCACTGGCCGAGAGCGGGTGATAAAGCCAAGTCTCACTGACCCTGATAAGTATGAAGAAGAGATCATTGATCCTCAACAGATTCAGTCTGGCAAGCTTGACGACATCACTAAGTGGGAAGGAGAGATCGCTAGGAAGTACAAGGAATACGTCGTAGGAAATACACCAAAACGTGGTTCTGGTATTGAAGCGCAATTAGATGAAATCACGGGAGGTGACGATCCAAATCTGATCAAGGATAAGTTCGACTGGGCAGAGCAAGACCCGCACGGAAGACTACTGCTTGAGCAATACAACAAAGCGAGAGAACGAGCTGGACTAGATCCATGGGAACCTCAGGATATAGATGGCGGTGAGGGTGGTTGGACTGAACCCATTAGAGATTTCATAGGTGGGCTAGGTCAGGGTATCGGTGACTTAGGCGAGGATCTAAGGCAAAGAGGCCAGCAAGGAATGTCTGGGCAACAACCAGAAGAGCAGATAATAACGCCAAATCCGGAATCACCAGTATCGAATCTTATAAACGCTGTTCAGCCCCCAGAACAACCAGAAGAAACACCACAAGTTGGTTTCCAACCCGAGACACAGATGGGTGTTGCACCACAACTTAGAGAGCAACCTGAAGGTGCTCCCAAGCCAGATCCAAACGAAAGTATCGTCCTGCTCAACAATGAAATAAAAACATACCACGATTCGATCCTTCAAAATGGAGGCGATCCGCAACAACAGTATGAAGTTGGTGGATTGATAGACATTGGTGGTGACCAAGGTCCGGCAATAGTTTCACCAGAGTTTTTAATAAAGATCGGAGTCACCAAAGCTGCTGTTGATCGGTCACTTAAAAGGTGGGAAGAGCGTACCGGTGAGCGATGGGAAGGTGCCCAAGAAAAAGAAAATCTCCAATACCTCATAGCCGAGTATGGTCCAGAAGAAGGTCTTAAGAGATACCTTGGAGGACACAAGTGACCGATGTCTTCAAAGAACTAGGAACTGATGCATACAAAGCCTACGGGATGTATCCGGCTTCTTCCGTTCGGCCTGAGTATTCAGAGACTGGTGAGATACAGCCATACAAAATGTATAACAATCTCGATGATGTTGAGATTTCTTACCGACCGGACACAACACAAAGCCTGCATTATGAAACAGATCGCACCGGTCACGAGCGTATTTTAAAAGACCTGACCAATGCTCAGTACTCGCCAGCTGTTAAGATGCAGCTGGCGAACCAGTATCTCCAGCGATTACCCCACGATGAGATTATGAAGCGTGGTGATCGTGACGGTTTCTTTACGTATTTATTTAAAAGCTTTCCACCAACGAGAAAGCTTCTCGCCTTGGATAAGGCTGACCTTGACGTAGCGCATGAGATGGTTGGTAAAGGCATTGGTAAACCGGCACAGTATCTAGCTGTTGCCTACGACAATGCTGTGCAGGGAGACAAAGGCTGGGCAGAAAATCTGTTCGGTGAGGGCGGCTCTGCAATGATGAACATGGCCTGGCAGTTTGGTGCTGGCGGTGGACTTGCTAAAGGTGCGACCAAAGGAATTCAAATGCTCCGTGGTGTGGATGCAGCCACAGATGTCGCACGAGCTACAACTGCCGGACTTCAGGCAGCACAGAAAGCTCCCACGGTAAAAGCCGCAGCCGGACGCGCACTTGCTGGTGGTGCTGGCATGACTGCTGGCCCTGTTGGTTGGCAGCAAATGGGTGAGGCTCAGGCTGAAAGAGAAAGATCAACCGCATATCTGGACCCTAACAATCCTAACCGTTTGATCTATGAAGAAGGCGAGACTGGCACGCCATCCGTTGTGAAGTCCCTTACCGATGTCTTTACAATGAACGTCACTGAAAGGTTGGGTGGTGAGTTCTTTAAGGCGGTGGGTAGCAAAGGTTCAGATATGCTGAAGGTGCTTCGTCGCACCACACCAGCCAAAAAAACAACAGCTACCCTGCACAAGGAATTGGCTAAGGGTTACCTAAAACAAAACCCAGGTAAGTTCGGTAACAAGCCTCAGGGCGTGATGGACGCTTTCGGCATCAATGGTCTGATAGGTGAAATTGGTGAAGAGCGTGCAGCTGAATTACTCGGTGGTGCAACCGAGGCCATGTACAACGAAGTAGCCTTTGGTAAATCTACTGACCAAGGTGTGCGTGATAGGTTCGGTGTGACCGGTCAGCTGGCAGAGGGAGATATTGGTGGTGCTCTGCGGGGCGCAGGTGAAGAGGCATTACTATTAACGTCTATCAAGTCACCTTCAATCGTTGCAAATATGCCACGTCAGCAACGGCAGGCAGAGGCGCATCGTGCCTTAGAACAACAGGCAAAAGAGAGAGTTGAAACAAGGGTATACGAAGCGAACGATAAGCTTGACCGCATTGTAGAGCAGGCAGAAAACAATCCAGAGCTCGTCAAAAAGATTGATGGTCTTTTAGAAAAAGATCCAACTCGCAGTTCCTTTGAAGATGTGGAATTACCTGAGGAAATGCAGGAGGAGTTTGGTCGTACATTATCCTCAGCATTCCCCAGAGTTGCGGAGCGAGTCGCCGTACAGGAGCGACTCGCTCAACAGTCGGTTGCAGATCAGGTAACTGAACGTCAGGCACAGACACAGCAGGCAGAGCTTGAGCAACAGCAGGCAGAAGAGGAAGCACAACGGCAGGCAGCTGCTGAAGAAGCTGCAAGTCAGGCACAACTTAGTGCCGACATGCCAGAGGCTGGCCGTATTGGTCGTGCAAGGATGGAGCAACGACAGGCACAGCCACCTGCAATGCCAGATGAAGTAGCCGCAGAACCATCGGCAATTGAGCAGATACCAGAGCAAGCTGTACAGCAGCAACCTAGTGTGCCAGTTGAACAGCGACTGGCACCTAGTCCAGTTGAGACGATGGATACCAAGGATGTAATTAAAGAAACGACACTACCTCCACTAAATACAGTTAAAGAAATAAATGCAGCTGCCAAAGAGCTAGGCATCAAAGTTACAGGCAAAAAAAAAGAAGCTGCTAGACAGGCTGTAATTAATAAAATCCGTCAGCAAGATGCCACACCTCAACCGGAGGTGCAGACACCTGAACCATCTCCCCCACCAATGCAGGTGAAGCCGGTAAGACCACCTGGCGTAATTCGGGCTAGATGGCAGCAAACTACACCAGAGGCTCCACCTAAGCAGCCAGCAGTTGAGCCTATCGTGCAGGAGATGCAGCAGTTAAACGCTATTGCCGGTGGGACAGTTGGTGAGGTCCAGTCGTTAATCGACGATGGCACTGTGGAAACCTCATTAGGCAAACAGCCAGTTGGTAAAAAGTGGACCGTTGAATCCGCACAGAGTGAGGCTTTAAATCGTATAGGTGATATCAGATCTAAAGAACCTGATATAGATGAGCGTGTAACTGAAGCAGAAACAACACAAGTAGAGGATATCAAAGACCCAGTTGCCGTAGCTGCTCAACAGGTAAAGGATCAGCCGTCACAACAGGTAACTGAACAAGAGCTTCCTACAGTTGAGTATGAGGAGGGTGATGCTCAACGGCAGCGTGAATGGCAGCAGAATCTACCGAAAACCCCAGCTGAACCTCCTCTGACAAAGGGCAAGGAGGTTATCAAAGCTGCATATAAAAAGCCGCCATCAGCGGTGCCTGAAGCACCCGCTGATGTAGCAGCAAAAGAAATATCACAACCTGCACCAGCACCGATTCTTAACGTGCCTACCAAACGCACCCCTCCACCTGTGCCTGTGCAAGCTGGGAAGCAACCACCACCGATACCTGAAGCTGCAAGACGACAACCACCACCGGTACCTGAAGCTGCTAAAGGACCGCCACCTCTACCTGGTGTGCAACCGGGCCATAAAGGTATTTCAGCCGAGGCCACCGGTTATACGCAGGATGCCGTTGATGTCACCTCAGCTATGAAGACCGGTAAGACATTAGGCAAGTACATAAAAAGACAGTTGTTTGGTACGCCCGAAACAAAGCAGATGCGTTCCGAGTTGGAATCAGCAGAAGGCAAGATCGGATTGCATGGACGCAGGGCTGAGATCAATAGGCGTGATCTGGTTAAGACCATAGAAAAGAAGTTCGGTGTTCCACTAAAGAAATGGGCAAGCAAGACAGAGCATGACACGTTTAGAAACCAATTGTTTGAGGCATACACTAATCCCACAAAGATGGAAGCGTTTAAGCAGCAGTATCCCGAGGTCGGTGAGAAGCTACAGGTAATGCGCGACCATCAGGATCAGGTCACCAAGGCGATTGCTGATGCCTTACATATAGAACATACATCGTTACTAAGCACGCTCGATAAGAACCTTGGGTTTTATATGGTTCGCCGGTATGAAGCACTGGATAACCCAGCTCACTACTACCGACTGACGAAGACCGAGGAAGGTAGGAAGAAACTTGAGGATGCTTATCGTTACACGATTAAGCAGGATCTTGAGACACGTACCGACGCATCTGTTGATCAGTGGTTTGACAATCTTCTAAAAGGAAAGAAGAAGGATGTCGATGGCGTAAACCAGACTGCTATCGATAGTGTATTTGCGACAGATGGTGATCTTAAGAAAGCACGCGCTGATTACCGAAAACAGCTGCGTGAAAGTTTACAGAATGTGCCTGAGAATATCCGGAATAACATGATCACTTCTCGCATGCAGGAGTTTGACGGCGATTTAAAAGATCGTCTGAGAAGATATGTATCGCATAAGCCGCTAACCATGGAGCAGGCTAAGGATAAAGTTATCAGTCTGGTCAGTCCTCAGAATATGAAGGACAAAGAAATCGATAGCTTCCGTGCGCGTAAGGATATCGATGAGGTTATCCGGATTCTGTACGGTGAAGTGACAGATGTCGAAAAGGGTTACACCGAAAGTATCATACGCACTTCGCACATAGCTGCGAAGTTACAGTTCTATGAGGCCATTGCTGAGCAACAGGCAAACGTCGATCCGGAGAAACGATTTGTATTTGATAGCCGTGATCAGATACGACAGCTGCAACGACAGGGCCATGACATTGATATCGATGAGTTTACTAACACCGTCGAAGGTGAGATGTGGGGTAAGCTCCATGGGAAGTATGTACGTACAGATCTCGTAGACATTCTCAAAAGTATGAATGATACGCAGGCAGACAGAACCACACGGCATAGTGGTAACCTGTTCGCCAAGATGGGATCGATGATGCTTAGGGCTGCTCACCTGGCAAAAGCATTTAAGACAGTCATCTCGCCGGTAACCAAAGCTCGTAACTCCCTTGATGCAAACTTTCGGGTTGGCGTAACTCTTGGTTATCTGGAGCGTGCCGGTTTATCCAACCTCGTCGAAGCGATGAGGGTGACTAAAGGTGTATCAGGTTACAAGATCACACCTGCGATGCGGGGAATCCTTGATCCCTTAGGGTCAGCAATATCTGCCGGTGTTAAGCCTGATGCAGCAGCCGAGAAAATGATTGAGCGATTGTTTGAGCTTGGTCTGATCAACAACTCTGAATATCAGGAGATTGTCAAAGGACTCTCGGGTAAATATGAAACCGATATAGATGATCTTATATATGACTCCCTACCTGAACATGAGCAGATTCGTCAGCTCGGTGAGAAGGTTGATACAGCACGGTTTAATCCAAAGCTAATGGCTACGCTCGGTGACTTGTATCAGGAGTCTGATAATAAGGCCAAGGTGATTGGGTTCTTTGCTGAACGCAAGATGCTCATTGAGGCTGCGATGCATGACGGTGTAGAGATCAATGCAGAATCGATGAAGCAGATCGAGAAGGAGGCAGCTGAGCGTGTTAAGACGTTAGTGCCAACCTACACCCGTGCTCCAAAGATTGTAAAGACAATCTCAAAGTTTGCTCCGCTCGGTGACTTCCCCACCTTCACAGCTGAAGTAATCCGTACCAACATCAATCTGCAAACGCTGGCTTGGAAAGACATCGCCAGCGGTAATCCAGCGAAAGTTAAAGCAGGTATCCGCATGCTGGCCGGTCAGATGTTTGTGACCATTGGCCTACCAGTATTGGCAAGTGTTGTGTCGCAGGCTCTCAGTGGAGAGGACGACGAACAGTTACAGAAGAAGCGTGCATTGATGCCTGAGTGGATGCGTAACGGTACACTGCTACATCTGGGCGGTGGTGATAAACCGATTGTGGTGGACTTAAGCAACTTCATCGGTGATCTGTACCTGACTGACCTTGTGCGATCTACAGGGTTAACCGGTATCCCTGAGGAAGAAGGCGAGAGTCGGTTTGAGAATGCATACAAACAGGCACTTGCTCCCTTCTGGGATCAGGGTATGGTCTTTGGTCGAATCGTTGAAGGTGTATCAGGCCGAGATATCTACGACCGAAAGATCTATCGACCTAACGATAGCGGTGTTGATCGCATGCTCAAGTTCATTGCACACGCGACCATCGGTATACCAGGCACATCAGGGATTGGTAAAGGACCTCTTGTGCCTGGTATCGTTAGCCAGCTGAAACGTATTAAGGAAAGTGTGGACGGCACCACGTTACCCGATGGTAGGAAACGTGACTTCATTACTGAGGTAATGAGTTATGTATCCGGCATGCGGGGTTACGAGCTTGATATATCTAAGCAGGCATTCTTTGCAGTTCGTAGTACGAAACAGCGAATCGATGAACTGACTGGTAACTACCGTTACGATGTTCGCAAAGACAAGCTGACAGTGGATGATGTCGAATCAATACACGACGACTTTACATCTAACTACAACAACATGTACGAACAGTTCTTCCGAATCACGGATGCCATGGAAGCATCCGGATTAGCACCACGCGAGGTGGTGAAGGTACTACTGGAGTCCGGTATGAGTGCTGATCTGGCTGCGATGGTTTATCGAAAGAAGATCCTTGCCTATAAGCCAAGTGATAAGTCGCTTGTGAATATCTACGACATCTACAAAAAGCAAGGTGATGACAGCACCGAGGCAAAAAACAAACTGAGGGCCGTACTTGGTTTGAAGGGTCGCAAGTAATTCTATTGTCGGCTCATCGCTACCAGCTCGATAATGAATGTAACCTTGCCCCTCTGGTAGGCTTCGGCCTGCTAGCCTCCGGCGTTGGTGCCGGAGAGGGAAACCAATCCGCGCCAATTGCCGGTGGCATTATGCAGTGGGAATACAAATACAGATGTAGCGTTGTGGGCATCGTGGACGGAGATACGATTGATCTTTCTTTCGATCTCGGCATGGGTGTGACCATTACAAAGCGGTGCCGTCTCTATGGTATCGATGCACCGGAGGTGCGAGGTGACAACAAGGCAATGGGATATCTGTCCCGACGATGCCTCGGAGAAATGTTGAAAGACAAAAAGAATATCTGGGTTAAGACGCACAAGGATCGCACAGGTAAATACGGACGCTACCTGGTGGAACTATATACAGACGAAAGTGAAACCAGTTTGAACATGATGCTGGTGGAGCGGGGACTTGCAAAGGAATCCAAGAGCTAATGAATCCGGAGAGTTGGCAGAACCTTATTACGACAGTCGGAATACCCACTGCTTTCTTAAGTGCGGTGGTGTGGATGGTTTGGAAAAGTATCAAGGCAGTAGGACCCTACCTGCATGACAGCTACCAGCGTCACTGTGATTTGATCGAAGAGCTAAAGGCATCAGTGCGTGATACTCAAAAGACTAACGATGCATTGGGACATGCAGCTAACGCCATTGAAGCGTTAGCTGCTGATGATAAGAAGCTGCAAGTCAGTGCTCATACCCAGGCAATGAAAGAAGAACTTAAATGAGTAAACGAAAAGATCGGCGGCGTGCCGCTGAGGACTCAGCTTCGCCTGTGAAAGCTGAGGTCCGGATCGAGAAACGTGAGACTCGCACAACGGGCAAGGCTACTGTTATTAATGCCAAGGCTATGCTTCAGCAGGCGAAGGCCAACAAGTGGAAGTGGCTTAGCATACTCATTGCAGCCGCTATAGCAGCATACATGGCATTCAAAAATAAGATCTTTGGAGGCTAACAATGGAATATCTCAAGACAGTTTTTTCAGACTTCTTTAATGCGCTTAAGAGTAAGCGTGTGGTAACGACGATATCAGCAGCGATCCTAACTGTGCTGGCTGCAAAGTATGAATGGATACCAACGGATCGCATCGATGATATTGCAACTTTCGTAGCAGCGTTAATCGTAGGTGACAGCCTGCGTCCAACTAACCCAGAGAAACTCGGAGACTGACATGCGCTGGCGATACGTTAAACCGGAATACAAAGCACGCATCATGATGCGTAGCAACAGAACACTACCTTTAATAGAAGCTGAGGAACGGCTGATCAAGCATGGCTTTGTCAGAGTAACTCTACTTGGCTTTATCAAACACATAATATTTCCTTCGTCAAAAGTAAAAGACTTTTATTCCCCTGTAGAAAAAATAGATGAGTACCTTGAGCAATGCTCGGAGGGTGAAAAACCTTCTGAATAAAGGCGAGGGGCGGGGGTTTAAATACTTAAGGCAGCAACCAGATCTGGCAGATCTGACAGACAAGGAAATTAGGAATGCGTTAAAGAATCAATATGAAGCGTACAAGCTTCAGTGGAAAAAGCGTAACCCAGAATCTCTGATGCTTTGCGATGCGCGTACACGAGCAAGGAAGCGTAATATCTTCTTCGATTTAAAGAAGGAGGATATTAAGATTCCGATTCGCTGCCCGATCCTCGGTACATTTCTTACACCGAAAGGAGAAGGTTATATGGACGAGTCCCCTTCCCTTGACCGCATTGATTCTAAGAAAGGTTACACCAAAGATAATGTGCAGGTTATCAGTAACCGCGCTAACCGGCTCAAGGCTGATGGAAACATCGAAGAGTTTAGGCTGATTTTAAAATGGCTAACGGAGAATGAAACTTAACTGACGAATGCTCGTTAAGTTCTACAAAGATTACCTCTTCCTTGGGACACGTATAGCACTGACTCGGTGCTCGTCTGTTTAACCGTGTATCAAATGTCTCAGCTACCGTCCACGTATGATACGTGTCTGTGTAAACCAGAGCGGCGTGTGTCTCCGGCTTGTTAAGAATCACATACACATATGGCTTAGGGTAGGTCTGATCATACGCACTCATTGCTGTTACGTAGACATCCGCATAGGGATAGTCATCACGAGTAGTGAAGTCGAGGTTACGTTTCTTAACCTCGACTCTCAGCGAAATCTCCAGGTCGCCTGTATCGACAAAGTATTTCCACATGTCAGCGGTCGGTGCTTTACCTGCCTGCTTAACCTGCACAGGCAGGCCGGTTGAATACAACCAGCGTGCCACCTTCCACACATGTTGTTCACTGTCTTTCAAACTTTTTAAGAATGCCTGATGTGAATCGTTCATTGTCTTTCATTCCATAGAAGCACTGCATCGCCACGGTTACTAGCTGGTGGTCCTGTTGCCAGACAACTGTGACAGGTAACGGTATATTCATCGTCTTCAAAGCCATCGTCCACCAACGGCTGATCTTTACTGCTGCAAAATGGGCATTCCAATATCTCTACCTCAGGTCTATTAAACTCGCAGAACTCTCCGAAGGTAAAGAAGTGCGTAGCATACATGTGAGCATTGATCTCATCACGCAAACGTCTTGCATCCTTGCGATCCAGATAGATATGGATATCGTTTGCCGAATTCATTTCGCCATTGAGATACAGATTCTCGGTTGAGAAGTTATATCGAATGCTCAGCGTTGAGCCATCAATGATCCAGTCAATCTGCATGGTCATACTCCATGATCGATCTGCCCAGATACTCGGCTACCTGTGGCACGACGGAATTGCCCAAAGCTTTTATGCGGTCCACTCGGTTGGGAAACCCATGACCCATTCGATCCACGTTGGATTGAGTCCCCCATTGACTTTGTCCTGCTTCGCTACGACACAGGCCAAGCGTCTCTTGTGTGCATATTTGGCGAGGATGTCCCAGCTCCCCGTGTCTTTGTAATCTCTCGCTGTTGGCGTTGGCAATGATAAAGATTCTGTCCCGTTGGTGCGGTGCGCCAACACTGTTAGCGGGTATGCAGTGATGCTCCATGTAGGTGAAGTGCGGTGGACCTTCAGGCAAACCGATCTGGGCCAAGTCGGTATAGATTCTCCCAAGACCCCTGGTAAGCAGAGCTGAGACGTTTTCCAAGACCAGCCATCGTGGTCGTAATAGGTTGCATATGCGAATGACTTCTGCGTAGAGTCCACTGCGATCACCATCCAATCCTTTTTGGTGTGATCCCCCAGCGACACTAATATCTTGGCAGGGGAATCCCGCAGCGATTAAGTCAACGTCCCATTGTCCTTCATCCGGTGGAAAATCTTTTACATCAGGCAGCGTTGGGATATCAGGCCAGTGTTTGTTCAGTACATACTGTGCATACGGATCGATCTCCACCTGCCATTTGCATTGCCAACCAGCACGCTCAAGGCCGAGGTCGATTCCACCGATACCGGCAAACAAACTCCCAAAGGTATTCATACTTCGTATTCTTCCATGACTTCGATTGCGAACTGAGCGTAGTTCTGTATCTTCTTCAGGTCTGATATCTGTGTTTCGATTGCAAGACTCTTTTTTCCAAGACGCTTGAGATACTTGAGCATGTTGCACACGCAGTAACCTACGAACGCATCATCCTTTACAAACTCACGCTGGATATCCCTTAGCTCGTGCTTGGTATCTGTGTAGTAATGCGGGTTTGATTCATCAATCTTCGTTGTTGTATTTGTGTGCATGCTTTGTTCCCTTATTGAATGCTGTGATACGCTTCACGAGATCCGGCAGATCCTCCAGATAAATAACCGCAATCCACTTACGATGGTTACGCCGGTGAAGAACCACAGGTGTTTCTGTCGCCCGCGCATCAGAGTCTGCCTGATCCAGCCAAGAGTACGGGTTGCCTTTCTCGACTCTCTTAATTTCAAAATGCAAACCGTTGATGCTGGTAATCAGATCTGCATCGCCCGACTCACCACAGTACTGCTGGCTTCTGCGAGCCTCGCAGCCAAGCACCTTTGAGAGTGCCTTGGCTGCCTGCAATTCACCACGCTTCCCTTTCGATTTACTATTCGTCATCTGCATACTCCTCCACATTATCTTTTACGAATGGCACAACGAACGGTGGGGTCACATGGCCGAGTAACCGCCGCTGGATTTCTTCATCCGTCCAGCTGTGCTTGATCTCTTTAGTTACACGTTCGATACGTGCATCAACAATCTGGCTGGCTAGCCGGTCAGTTGTGCATAACGTCAGTGCCCAGTGTTCATTCTCCGGACACTGGTCGATGTCAACAAAGATGGGGTTACCAGTCTTTGGGTTGATGTGATACTTCCGTGCATCCCAGCGAGCAACCATTGCTAATATCCAAACGTCTGTGTCTCCGCATCAAATTTCAAAAACACTTTGTCCCTTCGGATTGGTCCGTTACGACGCTTCGTAATCTGCACCAGATATTTTGGTTCTGTCCCAGCAGCTTTGCCCCTGCCATACCAGTGGCCGAACATGATCATGTCTGCATCGTTCTCAAGTTGTCCCGACTCCCGCAGCATGTCACTCTTAAAGTCGATCTCTTCCATGCGTTCGACCTCTCGCGATACCTGACACAGTGCAAGCACAGCTACGTCATACTTACGTGCAATGTGTTTGATCCTTTGCGAGATCTCGGTCACCACCTCATAACGACCGGTGACTTTGTCACTGCGTAGCAACTGGAGGTAGTCGATAATCACAAGCTGAATCTTGTGCGAGTTAGAGTAGAGTCGTATCGACTGCTCAACATCTGCAATGCTGGCAACACCCTGATAAAAGAACTTTGTATTGCGTAGCTTTGATTCGATTAAAGGAAGGACCGCGTCCTCGTCCCATGTGGCTTCCTCACCACCGACATATCGCATGACAAGGCGACGACCTATCTCAAACTCAGACATCTCAGCGTTGAGCATGAGCACAGGTATCCCCTGCTCTGCATTGTGCAGGCCATACTGCAATGCGAATGCACTCTTACCACCGCCTGGTCTTGCACCGAAGATCCCCATCTCTCCCCGACCGAGGCCATCAATGGCTCGGTCGAGAGGTTCAATGCCGGTACGAATATACTGCTGACCTGATCGCCGTTTAAAGAACTGCCTGACACAGCCAATGGCTAGTGTCTCACCCTTTACTTCGCTCGTCCGTTTAGCAACTGACTTGTAAGCATTATCAATGGTGAGCTTGATCCACTCGTCGCTCTTCTTATAGCCTTCCTCATCACACCAATGCCGCAGTGCATCAAAGATATCTTCAGTTGGTATGCGTTGGTAAACAGCTTCGCATGCAATCTGAAATACGATACTCGACCGAGAGTTATCTTTACTAGTTTCCCTGGGTATTCCCCGCCACCGGAGAGAGAGGTCGGAGTTTTCAACTGCAAGCAGCTGCTTCATCCGACCACTCAAACCGCCAGCAGGTTCTGGTGGAGCTGTTGATGTACCAAGCTTATGACAGAACTGTTCGATCTCTTGTTTGCTAACAGTCGTGCAGTTAGCAAACTCGATATCGCACCAGTCACTATCAGGATCGACAAACCTAGAGCGATTCCAATAAGGATACCGCACCAGATTTCCAAGTCCCTTGCCCTTAAGCGTATCCTGACGGGGATACACTTCTCGGAAATCGATCTTTAGTACACCATCAATCGCCGCCCAAAATCGCCTGATTAGAAAAGCAGGCACAGGCTCTGAGAAGAAGAGCCAGACGTGAGCACCATAACCTGAAGCACTGATCTCAAGGCAGGGATCAAACTCCTGTTCCTCTAAGAAGTAATAGAGTTTCTCTGCCTTGTCCCTCCATGCCGGATCAGGTTGATCGGGATGGTTATCAAAGTCTATGCAGCTGCATAAGACTGTTGAATCAGGTCGCATTAAATAGAAGCCGAAGCACGTCGTTCCTTCAACGTGTTCGGCAAGCAGCATCTCTTCAGTCATTGGTTTATGCACAGGCCTGAAGGTGGAACCCTTGGGCTGCGCAGCAATGATATCACTTCTTCCATTGAAGTATTTGAGAATCTGCTTAGCGGTATCAGTACTCATTGTCATATGTTTTAAAATGAGGTGAGGGCCAGCAGATCGCGCTGCGGATTGCGACCTGAACGCTTGGGACAAAGCTCCAGCCCCCACCCCTCTTTTTTAAAATGGTTGGTCAGCGGAAGTCTCAGCGACAGGCGCAGCCGATGCTGCTGCTGTGGCCGTACCAAAGTATTCACCAAACTCTGCATCGATCTGTGCCAGTTCGACACTGTCGATCTTTACAGTCTTAGTAGTTTCCTTTGGTGTGAAGATCTTCCAATCCTGATAGTCGCTGCCCTCACGATTGCGGCAGGTAAAGATAGCCTGCTTACCACTGAGGTCTACGAATGATGGCGAGGCTTCGTCAAGTTGCGACAGCTCACCTTCAAAGCCAAGCTGCTTCAGCTGATCAGCAGTCCATGACGCTGCCTTATGTGTGACAGGCAACCACGTACGCAGAGTAATCACACTTTCAAATTCCTCTGTCCGTCCATCAGGTAGCTCCCGATGTACCGGAGAGAATCCGATAGCGACCTGAGTCGTACCGCTCTTACTCTTGGTTAGTGTGTTGCCAGTTACTTCACATAGGTATCTTCCGGTTTCAAATTTCATTTCAGTTTCCTTTTTTCATAGCATCAACAAAGTTATTCCAACCCTCTTCAGCGGTAGCACCAAGCGAGAAGCTCTCAGGTAAACCGTGTCTGTTCTTCGCATCCCAAGCAGCTCGTCGTTGCGTATAGGCAATGCGTTTCGTTCCACCTTTACCCTTGTTGCGTGAGCCGTCCTCATCCACGACGGTTACAAAGTCGAAGAACATTACGATGTCACACCAGCGGTGTAGCAAACCCCATTGGTTTTTGTGCATGTCTGCACTGAACCGGTCGTAGTCTGCACCAGCTGGGTTGCGAAACACTTTCACCTGGATATGTGAAAGCAGAAACACCATCATGTTCTTTTCGTTGCGTAGTCTCTCCAGCTGGCCGAGCATCTTTTCAAACTCAACACTGCTAGTGATGTAGCCCTGTTGGAAGTTAGCAAACCCTCGCGGTCCCCAGTCACCGCCATACTGCGTGTTGCAGATGTGGTCATAGAGCAGTCGTTCAAAGCCATTGATCGTGTCGAGCACGACTGTTTCAAAGTCGTGCTCACTACCAATCAGTTCATCAAGTGTGTTCACAAGATCAGACCAAGTGGTGATCTCAATGTTTGATACAGCAGGGATCTGATCAGCATCGATCAGAGTCTCGATGCCTGTCTCACCTTGGCTCATTAAGAAGATCGGATTCTTTGCCCAGACGGGGAAGGAACTCTTACCAATCCCTTCAACTCCAGCCACACAGATGCGTGGCTTAAGACCACTGCCTGTTGTCTTTATCTTGTTAAGAAATCCAGCACCTTTACTGGCCGGTATCTTTTTGGTTACCGTCATCTTTCTTATCCTTGCGCTTTGCCATCCACCAAGCTTCCAAGCTTTGGTGTATAGCTGATCCAAAAATTAATGCGTTTGATTTCTCAACACGCCGTTCAATCCGTTGAACGTATCTGTAAAAGTATTTGCGTCTGCATGTGAGGAAGCAGCCGATACCTGAATGGCTCAGCCGGTCTTGCCCTGACACGCTACCACCTGTGCGTGAACCCCAGACTTCGTCATCGATTGACTCCGTGTTCCGGCACAGGTTAAGGAATTCGCACGGGCTACCGAATCGCTCACAAGCCTCTGTGTTCTGATACCAGCGACTTTTGGTTTTACAGGACTCAATGTCCTTTGCGATGTCGATGAGCTGCACGAGCGTATCTCGTAGCTCATGCGACGAACGTGTGATGTGCCCGAAGCGATGGTAGTATTTTTCAGGTCGCTCAAGCACATCATGTGTGCAGCGAAACTCAAAGAGCTTGGCAGTCTCTCGCTCCAGATCTTCAGGTAGATCTGGCACATCAAAGCCATAGTACGTACCGTGGTTCTCTATCTCCCAAAGGGTACCAATGGAATTCTCTTTACCCTTGGCGATGCGAGATGGCTTGATAGTTATCTTGCGGATAACATCGTAGATCGTCTGATCGATTGGCTCATCTTTTAATAGAGAAGCTAGATGGTATCTACTGATCTGTGATTCAAAGGGTAGTCTGCCAGTGAATGCATCGTATGGTTTGAGATCACGACCGATGGTCTTGTGTTCGATCATCACCCGTTGCTTGCCGTAACCGGAGACGAGGGTATCGATCATGCCAACGTAAGTGAGATCCGTATAAGGGATCTCAAAGATGACCGGCACTTCTGCATCAAGGCAAGACCACTCATCGTTTTGGTAACGATGATGATAGCCCGTGATAAGAGCACGAGCTTTTGCTGTTTCGACCTGATCGATTTCTAATTGATCAAGCGTCGTCAGTGCTTTGTTTAAACCATCCATGCGTATCACTCAGCTGCGAGTCGATCCATTCGACTGCTTGTCTTTTAGTAATAAATCGCACAGGTAGCTTTACACCAATTCGCGTGACGATCTGGTAGTGCATATCGTCGGCCACAAAAACAAGTTTATAAGTTGGTAAATTTTTATTCATCTGTGCGCTCGTAGTATGTACGTGGTATGTACATGCTGTGAACGTATTAATGTAATGAGTTCATCCAATATGTCAAGCAAGTTTATATGACGTTCCTAATACACATATATTATTTTCAAAGTAGGTGTTGACATATAAGGCTAGATATATATGTTTATGTAATCATTTAATGCACACATGCATTGTAAAAATGATCACAAGGTTGTAATATTTTTTATTACACACGACCACACTTGTAGCAATCACGCTACGCACGACCAAAGCTGCGTAACAAAGTGAACACTAACGCTACGCACGACCAGAAAGTAAGGGACAACCTTTTGGCCGCTAATCAAACAGAGCCGTACTCCGCAATTATGTTGCGAGAGATCTCAGACCGGATGAAACTGCAAGCTGAAAGCCTGCTTGCGATCTCCGTAAAGATGGAAGCAAACTCAGTCGAATCTATCGACGTGCTGAACTCACTGGAGTTCCGAAAGAACGGTGTGAAAAAAGTAGCAGCGTTTGTACGAGGTGCTGAAGATGCCTGGTATAACAGTCAGGTAACAAGTCAGATCGAAGACTAGCCCTTGACAGAGCCAGTCTCAATAAGCACAATAGCAGTACAATGAGAAGCGCATAGAAATGCCCGCTCATTTGCTGGCCGCCCATTAAGGCGGTCCAGCTTAGATGATAAGCTGATTCATCTAATCGATTCATATATATAAAGCACACCGGTCTGCGCAGGCAGATCAACGAATCAATTTTGAGAATTGATACTCCTAAAATTGAAACTGGCACAGGCAGACTTCGGTTTGCCTGTGTTTTTTTTGTTTTTCTATTTGTCAGTGACCAAACGTGTCACAGTCTCCGACAAAATAAATTCTAAAAGAGTGGTGGAATCTACATTTTCAGTTTCATAGAATCTAACTGAACAGAGTAGATGACACACACATACCATGTACATCATTCGATTTTGAAAGGTGATCTCTGATGTATCGTTTGCAAATGATTGAGAAGAATTCTCGCGATGTCTTTTTTGAGAGACTGTTTACAACTGACGCTGATGCACAAGCTTTTGGTGAAGAGTTGGAAAAACATAACAGTCGTTTTACGATTCGGATTCGTAAGCTTGGACCAATTCCATGGCTACGGTTTGGCTTGAGCCGTATAAGGCTCAAGCCACTCAGATGGTTGAAGCTTACGTCAAAGTAGATTCATCGCATCAGCTACGTCTGAATCGTACGCATGCGAGTACATGCGAAGTGTAGTCATTGGATCGGAATGACCTAGTATCTTTGCAATGACCGCTATGTTCACGCCTGCTCCGAGCATTCTGCTTGCTGCTGTATGCCTTAGACAATGCCAAGCCAAGCCTGGTTTATCAAACTTGGTGTTTCGCTTCGCCTTCTGAAAGGCTGAACTCAAGGTGTTCTTCTTATCAGTGAATAGGTTCTCACCACTAGCTTTAGATTCGATGCGTCGTCGCAGCATACCTTTAATCTGTGCAGGTACGGGTAGTCTGCGGTAGCTTACTGAGGCATCTGAACGTCTGGTGAGTGAACGCTTGCCTGACCTGCGACGAATAGCATTGCCTTTGGGATTCGGTAAAGTCACATGTGCCAGATCACCTGAAAACAAATCAGATGTGATGCGCGTTAGCTCACCACGACGGATAGGTATGTATGCCACAAACTCAACGGCATCTGCGATCATCTCG